>Ga0136846_1238341_pt1 | contig 85838 bp, 74 predicted proteins | sample HopSoiMetagenom2_FD_96841 | JGI IMG/M metagenome (GOLD analysis project Ga0136846, IMG submission 96841) | Grasslands soil microbial communities from Hopland, California, USA - 2 Assembly 2016 (version 4) | ecosystem: Environmental > Terrestrial > Soil > Grasslands | place: USA: Hopland... | reverse complement strand
CACCTGATCTAGGCGCAAAGCACAGCCATAGCCCGGGCTATGGCGAGCATTTGCAACGACGAGCAGGGGTCTTTTGGCGTGATGAGCGGGCATGATCGAAAGACTCTCAGGCTCTCAGCCCGTCGAAAACATCAACGCAGTGAGCACGAAGTCCGTGGCCAGCACGGACAAAGACGAGATCACCACGGTCCGCGTCGTGGCATAGGCCACCCCCTCCGGCGTGGCCTCGGTTTCATAACCTTGATAGAGCGCGACGGCGGTGCAGATGATGCCGAACACGAAGCTCTTCACAATGCCGTTGCCGACGTCACGCCAGACGTCGACGCGCGACTGCATGATGGACCAGAAGTTGCCCGAGTCAATTCCCAGCAGCAGCACGGCGACGACATAGGCGCCGAGTATGCCGACCGCAGAAAACAGAATCGCAAGCAAGGGCATGGACACCATCCCGCCAATGAAGCGGGGCGCGAGCACACGGCTCTTGGTGTCGATGGCCATCATTTCCATCGCGGCGATCTGTTCGCCGGCTTTCATGAGGCCGATCTCGGCTGTGAGCGACGTGCCCGCGCGGCCCGCGAACAAAAGTGCAGCCACCACCGGACCCAGTTCACGCACAAGCGAGAGGTTGACGATCAATCCAAGCGATTCGGTCGCACCGTAGGTGACGAGCGCGTAATACATCTGCAGCGCAAGCACGAAGCCCACTGCCATGCCAGAGGCCAGGATGATCAGCAATGACAGGTTGCCGATCGCATGGATTTGCGTGACAACCAAGCCGAAGCGACGCAGGGAAACAGGGATGGCCTTCAGCAGGTCGACGAAGAAGTAGGCCGCGTGGCCGAACGAACGGAGCACGGACAAGGTGCGGGTGCCGACTGTGGTCACCGGATTCATGCCACGGGCTCCTTGACGTCGAAGTCTTGCGCGAGCGGCGCCGCCGGATAGTGGAACTTGACCGGCCCATCAGGCTCGCCACGCACGAACTGCCGCACTTCGGGATCGGTGGAGTTCATCAGATCGGAGGGAACGCCTTGCGCAACGATGCGGCCTTGAGGCGCCATCAGAATGACGTAGTCACTGATTGCCATGCACTCGGGCACGTCGTGTGAAACGACCAGCGAGGTGGCGCCGGTGACATCATTCAGCGTACGAATCAGGTTGGCCGCGACGCCCATCGAGATCAGGTCGAGCCCGGCGAAAGGCTCGTCGTACATGATCAGTTCCGGGTCGAGCGCGATGGCCCGAGCCAGCGCAATGCGCCTGGCCATGCCACCCGAAACCTCGGAAATGCGCAAGCCCGCCGCACCGCGCAGACCCACGGCATTCAACTTCATCAGCACGATGTCGCGAATCATCGCCTCCGGAAGATCGGTGTGCTCTCGCAGCGGGAAGGCTACGTTCTCGAACACCGAAAGATCGGTGAACAGCGCTCCGAACTGAAACAGCATGCCCATGCGCCGGCGCATGCGGAACATGCGCTCGCGGTCACGCGGGTCGACGACCTCGCCATCGAAACGGACCGCGCCGGACGTGGCGGCATTGCTGCCGCCAATGAGGCGCAGAAGGGTGGTCTTGCCGCAGCCCGAGCCACCCAGGATGGAGGTGACCTTGCCACGCGCAAAACGAAGACTCACGTCCTTGAGGATGGTTCGGCCGGTGTCGTAGCCGAACGTGACGTGATCGATCTCGATCAGGCTGTCAGATTTCAAGCGGATGGAGCCGGCCGGAGAGAGGCCTGATTGGATTATTCGGGCATGCGCCACCAAATGGGAAATGGCGCACGAAGACCGAACGATTCTCGCACGGGCATCGAAATCCCCGGGGCAAACCGTAGGGGGTGGTCTGTGCGATGTTGCGCACAGACCACCCGAAAGGACGGTTTGTCTGGCGCCGGGGCGCCCCAAGCCGGATGGCGGAGCATGGCGACTGGGGGGCCTTACCACCTACCGACTATCGAGGCAGGTCACTCGCGCCCATCAGGAACTCGTCGACCGAACGAGCGGCTTGTCGACCATCGCGGATTGCCCACACCACCAGGGACTGACCACGGCGCATATCGCCCGCGGCGAACACTTTGGGCACGTTGGTCTGATAGCCGCCGATGACATCGGCACCGGCCCGTGCATTACCGCGCAAGTCCTTCTCAACACCAAATGCTTCGAGGATGCTGCCCACCGGGCCCACGAAACCCATGGCAAGGAGCACCATGTCGGCCGGCAGGATCTGCTCGCTGCCTGCCACCTCGACCATCTTGTTGCCCTGCCACTCGACACGAACGGCCTTGAGCGCCTTGATCTTGCCCTTTTCCTTGCCTTCGCCGGCGATGAACTCCTTGGTCGCGATGGCGAACTCGCGCTCGCAGCCTTCTTCGTGGCTGGACGACGTGCGCAGCTTGATCGGCCAGTAGGGCCACACCAGCGGCTTGTTCTCCTCCTCAGGAGGCATGGGCAGCAGTTCGAACTGTGTGACGCTCGCCGCCGCGTGGCGGTTGCTCGTGCCCACGCAGTCGCTGCCAGTGTCACCACCGCCGATCACGATAACGTGCTTGCCCTCAGCGCGAAGCTGGCCCTTGACTTTGTCGCCGGCGTTGACCTTGTTCTGCTGCGGCAGGAACTCCATCGCGAAGTAGATGCCTTCGAGATCGCGCCCGGGCACCGGCAGATCGCGCGGCTGCTCCGCACCACCGGTTAACACGACCGCATCGAACTGGTCCTTGAGCATCTCGGGGCTGATGATTTCCTTGGCCCAGTTCGTGACCTTGCTGCCTTCGGGCAGGTGACCAATCATCACGCCTTCACGAAAGACCACGCCCTCGGCGCGCATCTGTTCGACGCGACGGTCGATGTGCGACTTCTCCATCTTGAAGTCGGGAATGCCGTAGCGCAGCAGGCCACCGATACGGTCGTTCTTTTCGAACACCGTCACATCGTGCCCGGCACGGGCGAGTTGTTGCGCAGCGGCAAGGCCGGCAGGCCCCGAACCGACGATCGCCACGTTCTTGCCCGTGCGTGTCTTCGCCGGACGCGGCAATACCCAGCCTTCCTTCCATGCGCGATCAATGATCGCGTGCTCGATGCTCTTGATGCCCACCGCATCGTCATTGAAGTTCAGCGTGCAGGCTGCTTCGCAAGGCGCGGGGCAGATTCGGCCGGTGAACTCCGGGAAGTTGTTGGTCGAATCCAGCACATGCCACGCGTTCTTCCAGTCGCCGCGGTACACGAGATCGTTGAAGTCCGGAATGATGTTGTTGACCGGGCAGCCGTTGTTGCAGAACGGAATGCCACAGTCCATGCAGCGTGCGCCCTGGACCTTGGCCTCTTCTTCCTTCAGGCCAATGACGAATTCGCTGTAGTTCTTGACGCGGCTGGAAACGGGCGCGTAGCCCTCTTCGACGCGCTCGTATTCAAGAAACCAGGTGACTTTTCCCATGATGTTCCCGATTTGGTATTGCTGATGCAGGCACCGCTTAGGACATGGCCCGGAAATTGTTTTGGGCCATGTCCTTACTTGGCGCCCACCGTCTTGCTCTTTTTGTCGGCGGCCTTCGCCTTCGCGATGGTGTCGCCGGCTTCCTTCGCGGCATTCAACTCGCCCAGCGCGCGCCTGAATTCGTTCGGGAACACCTTCACGAACTTTGCGCGTGAGTCGGCCCAATGGTCGAGGATGTCTCGAGCACGCAGCGAGCCGGTCCACTTGTGGTGGTTTTCGATGAGCCTCTTCAAGAGCGTCTCGTCAGCGGTGCCTTTGTGCCAGATGGCCTTGTCGATCGAGGTTTCCTGGTCTTTGACCGGAAGCACCTTTTCGAGCGACACCATCGAGGTGTTGCAGCGCTCGGCGAATCTTCCATCTTCATCGAAGACATAGGCGATGCCGCCGCTCATGCCCGCCGCAAAATTGCGCCCCGTCCTGCCGAGCACGACGACCGTGCCGCCGGTCATGTATTCGCAACCGTGGTCGCCGGTGCCTTCGACCACCGTCGTCGCGCCCGACAGCCGTACCGCGAAGCGCTCGCCCGCCACACCGCGCAAGAAAGCCTCGCCGCTGGTCGCGCCGTAAAGCACGGTGTTGCCGACGATGATGTTCTTGGTCGCGTCGCCGCTGAAGTCGATGCTCGGACGAATCGCGATGCGGCCGCCTGACATGCCCTTGCCGGTGTAGTCGTTGGCGTCACCGATCAGATAGAACGTGATGCCCTTGGCGAGGAAGGCGCCGAAGCTCTGCCCACCCGTGCCTTCGAACTGGATAAAGATGGACTGGTCGGGCAGACCTTCGGGATGACGGCGGATCAACTCTCCGGAGAGCATGGCGCCCACCGTGCGGTTGACGTTGCGCGCCTCTTCCATGAACTGCACCTTCTCGCCGCGTTCGAAGGCAGGCTTGCTCTTCTCGATCAACCTGACGTCGAGCGCCTTGGAAAGACCGTGATCTTGTTCCTCAACCTGGCGGCGCGGCACTTCCTCCGGCGCCGATGGCAGATGGAAGATGCGGCTGAAATCCAGGCCCTTCGCCTTCCAATGCGAGATGCTCTTCTTGGTGTCGAGCAGGTCGGCACGGCCGATCAGGTCGTCGAACTTGCGAATGCCCAGTTGCGCCATGATCTGGCGCGCTTCTTCGGCAACGAAGAAGAAGAAGTTCACCACGTGCTCGGGGCGGCCCTGGAATTTCTTGCGAAGCACCGGGTCTTGCGTGGCCACACCCACCGGACAGGTGTTGAGGTGGCATTTGCGCATCATGAGGCAGCCTTCGACGACCAGCGGCGCTGTGGCAAAACCGAACTCGTCAGCGCCTAACAGTGCGCCGATGACAACGTCGCGACCTGTCTTCATCTGGCCATCGGCCTGCACTCGGATGCGCGAGCGCAGGCGGTTAAGAACCAGCGTCTGTTGCGTTTCGGCCAAGCCCAGCTCCCAGGGCGTGCCGGCGTGTTTGATGGAACTCCAGGGCGAGGCGCCCGTGCCGCCATCGTGGCCCGCGATCACGACATGATCGGCCTTGGCTTTCGCCACGCCGGCCGCGATCGTGCCAACACCCACTTCGCTCACCAGCTTCACGCTGATGCTCGCCTTTTGATTGGCATTCTTCAGGTCGTGGATGAGCTGCGCGAGGTCTTCGATCGAATAGATGTCGTGGTGAGGTGGCGGTGAAATGAGGCCGACGCCCGGCACCGAGTAGCGCAGGAAGCCGATGTAGTCGCTGACCTTGCCGCCCGGCAGTTGGCCGCCCTCGCCAGGCTTGGCTCCTTGCGCCATCTTGATCTGGATTTGATCGGCACTGACGAGGTATTCGGTGGTGACACCGAAGCGGCCTGAGGCGACTTGTTTGATCTTCGAACGCAGCGAATCCCCGGCCTTCAGCGCGTAGTCGGCTTCAATCACCTTCTCGCCGACGACTTCACTGACCTTGGTACCGTCCTTGATCGGGATGCCCTTGAGCTCGTTGCGATAACGCGCCGGGTCTTCACCGCCCTCGCCCGTATTGCTCTTGCCACCGATGCGGTTCATCGCAATCGCAAGCGTCGAGTGTGCTTCTGTTGAGATCGAGCCGAGCGACATCGCGCCTGTTGCGAAGCGCTTGACGATTTCGCTCGCCGGTTCGACTTCTTCGACCGGAATTGCCTTGCTGGGATCGAACTTGAACTCGAACAGGCCGCGCAAAGTCATGTGGCGACGCGACTGGTCGTTGATGATCTGCGCATATTCCTTGTAGGTGTCGAACTTGTTCGCCCGCGCGCTGTGCTGCAGCTTGGCGATCGCGTCCGGCGTCCACATGTGCTCTTCGCCGCGGACTCGCCACGCGTATTCGCCGCCAGCATCGAGCATGCCCGAGAGGACCGGGTCATCGCTGAAGGCGGCCTTGTGCATGCGGATGGCTTCTTCCGCCACCTCGAACACTCCGATGCCGCCCACTTGCGATGCGGTGCCGCGGAAGTATTTGTCGACCAGGTCCTTCTCGAGACCGATGGCTTCGAACAACTGAGCGCCGCAATAGGACATGTAGGTCGACACGCCCATCTTGGACATGATCTTCGACAGGCCCTTGCCGATCGCCTTCACGTAGTTGTAGATCGCCTTGTCGGCGGACATGTCGCCGGGCAAATCCCTGTACAGACTCGCGAGGGTTTCCATTGCAAGATATGGGTGCACGGCTTCGGCACCGTAGCCCGCTAGCACGCCGAAGTGATGTACTTCGCGAGCGGAGCCTGTTTCGACCACGAGGCCCGCCGTCGTGCGCAGGCCCTCACGCACCAGGTGCTGGTGCACAGCCGACAAGGCCAGCAGCGCAGGGATCGCGATGTGGTCGCGGTCCATCTTGCGATCGCTGATGATCAGGATGTTGTGGCCGGACTTGATAGCGTCCACCGTCTCCGCACACAGCGAGGCAAGCTTGGCTTCGACGCCTTCATCCCCCCAAGCCGCGGGGTAGGTGATGTTCAACTCGTAGCTCTTGAACTTGCCGTGCGTGTGCTTCTCGATATGGCGCAGGCGCGACATGTCCTCGAAGTCGAGGATGGGCTGAGGTACTTCGAGCCGCATTGGCGGATTCACCGCATTGATGTCCAGAAGGTTCGGCTTCGGCCCGATGAAGGACACGAGCGACATCACGATCGCTTCGCGAATCGGATCGATCGGCGGGTTCGTGACCTGCGCGAACAGCTGCTTGAAATAGTTGTAAAGCGGCTTGTTCTTGTCCGACAGCACCGCAAGCGGCGAATCATTGCCCATGGACCCGATGCCCTCTTCGCCGGCCTGCGCCATCGGGCTCATCAGGAACTTGAGATCTTCCTGCGTATAGCCGAAGGCCTGTTGGCGGTCGAGCAGGCTCTCAGTGAACACGCCCTGCTCGGCATCCACCGGGATCTCTTCAAGCTTGATGCGAACGCTTTCAATCCACTGGCGGTAAGGCTTGGCAGATGCGAACTGGTTCTTGAGCTCTTCGTCGTCGACGATGCGGCCCTGCTCCAGATCGATCAGGAACATCTTGCCCGGCTGCAGACGCCACTTCTTGACGATCTTGTTCTCGGGGATGGGGAGCACGCCGGACTCGGACGCCATCACGACGATGTCGTCGTCCGTCACGATGTAGCGTGCCGGGCGAAGGCCGTTGCGGTCGAGGGTGGCGCCGATCTGACGGCCGTCGGTGAAGACCATGGCGGCCGGGCCGTCCCAGGGTTCGAGCATCGCCGCGTGATATTCGTAGAACGCGCGGCGGCGCTCGTCCATCGTCGTGTGCTGCTCCCACGCCTCCGGGATCATCATCATCGCGGCGTGGGCAAGCGAATAGCCGCTCATCGTGAGCAATTCGAGAGCATTGTCGAAGGTGGCGGTGTCCGACTGGCCTTCGAAGCTGATCGGATAGAGCTTCTTCAGATCGTTGCCGAGCACGGGTGATTTCATCACGCCTTCACGGGCGCGCATCCAGTTGAAGTTGCCCTTGACGGTGTTGATTTCGCCGTTGTGCGCGACCATTCGGTAGGGGTGCGCGAGCGGCCATTCGGGGAAGGTGTTGGTCGAGAAGCGCTGGTGCACCAGGGCGAGCGCGGAGACGACACGCGGATCCTTCAGGTCCTTGTAGTACTTGCCGACCTGATCGGCCAGCAGCAGGCCCTTGTAGATGATGGTGCGGCAGCTCATGCTGGGTACGTAGTACTCGCGGCTGTGCGTGAGCTTCAAGGCCTGGATGGCACTGGAGGCCGTCTTGCGGATGACGTAGAGCTTGCGTTCGAGCGCATCGGGGACGATCACGTCAGGCCCGCGGCCGATGAAGATCTGCCTGAGGATCGGCTCCTTCGCGCGCACGGTCGGCGACATCGGCATGTCGCGGTCTACCGGAACGTCACGCCAACCCAGCAGCACTTGCCCCTCCGCCTTCACGGCGCGCTCGAGCTCCTGAATACAAGCGAGGCGGGATGCGTGCTCCTTGGGCAGGAAGATCATGCCGACGCCGTATTCGCCGAAAGGTGGCAGCTCGACGCCTTGCAGCGCCATCTCGGCCCGGAAGTAATCGTCCGGGATCTGGATCAGGATGCCTGCGCCGTCGCCCATCAGCTTGTCGGCACCGACCGCACCCCGGTGATCGAGGTTCTCGAGGATCTTCAGACCCTGTTCGACGATGCCGTGCGCCTTCTGGCCTTTGATGTGGGCCACGAAGCCGACGCCGCAGGCATCGTGTTCCTGGCCCGGGTTGTACAGGCCTTGTGCAGCTTGGCGCTGTTCATCCAGGGATGCAGTGGCGAGCTGCGAAGGAGCCTGGTTTGAAGACATGTCCATAGCGGGTTGTCCAGGGGGATGCCCGCGAGAATACTGCAGCGCACAAAAGGCGACAACGAAAATCTCCGCTTGTCTGTCCCCAATTAATTCAAGAAATCAAAACACGTGGAATTAAATAGGGACAGACTCATTCCCGCACTTTGACTTTGGAGGGACGCCCCCGGGGCATGGGGACCGTCCGCCGACCCGTGGCCGTCCACTGGACGAGAACCTCAGGATTGGCCCAGCCCCACCCCTTGAGAAGCCGCCCCTCGATCTGGCGCATCTTGTCGGTGGCGAGCCCACCGTCGAGCATTCGCCTGTGGGCGGCTTCGCGCTCGAACGGCGTGTTTCCCAGCGACCACAAGGCCACACTGCTGGACAACACCAAGTCGCGCCCACCAGTCACGTGAGGGCCCGCGCTGGACCACGGGTACTCCGCGGGCGACTGGACCAGACCGGCACGCACGGGGGCCTGCTCGACGTAGACAAGGCAATCGATGACGTGCCCTGCCGCAAGCGGCGCTGCGGTAAAGCGACTCCGCCACAGCGCACCTTCGCGACCATGACGACGGTTGTATGCGGCAACAAACCAGCGCGAGATGGCCTGCATCATTCGGCCGAGAGACTGCTCCTCGGCCGGCGTACAGAGCAGCAGCCACGTGTCCGGCAGGAGTGCGTATCCGTGAATGGTCACGCCACGTTCCGTGGCCGCGCGCCTGAGGCTCGCAAGAAACGCCTCGCATTCGGCACCGTCATGGAAAGGTAGCGCACCAGGCACCGCTGATTGCCGCACCAGATGGACCTCTCCAGGCACCACCAAGCGGTTCAGGCGGGCCATGCGAGCCGAGGCGGAGCAAGGAGCTTGGAGACTTTGTACACGTTCGCTATTGGGAAGGTTCCGCAAGTCACGCAGGAACGACCGTTCGTCTGCGGGCACTAGGCTGATGAAAATGCCGCGGTTAATTTACACGAGCGGGCTACCGACGCATCCCATCTACAGAGCAGTCATTACCTCTCAACATCATGGTCCAGCACGAGCGCAACACGAACCGATTCGTACGCGGCTTCACGTTGATCGAATCAATGATTGTCGTGGCCGTGCTAGCGATAGCCACCACACTCGCAGTGCCCTCCCTCAACGGCATCATCATCAAGAACAGGCTCGCATCGATCAGCAACGAGTTCACGTTCGCATTGCAACAAACACGCGCGCTCGCCATTTCGAAAAACAGCTGCGCGACGATTTGCGCATCGACCAACGTTTCCTCCAACCTGACGACAGGAAACACGTGCAGCAACGGCAGCAGCGACGACTTCCAAAAGGGCTGGATCGTATTCGTCAACCCTGCCTGCGATGGCACACAAACGGACCCCAGCCTCGCGGGCGCGACCCTGACAAGCCAACGACAAGCGCAGACAACAGGCTACTCAATATCACCATCGAGTGCGTCGTTCAGCATGGTGATGTTCGATCCACGCGGATTTGCCACCTTGACCGCCGCGGGCAACTTTCAGGTGACCTCACCATCAGCCGACCCCGCATTGAAACGGCTCATCTGCCTCGACGTTGCTGGGCGCGCAACGGTACGTGGCGCAACTGCCTCATGCTCATGAAAACACTTCACAAACCTGCCAAGCTGATTGGCACCAGGAGTGGCCACACGGACCAACAAGGCTCGACGCTCATCGAAGTCTTGGTAGCCATTCTGATCCTCTCGATCGGCCTGCTCGGCATCGCCGGAATGCAAGTGTTGACCATGCGGTATTCGCAAGGCGGCTGGGCTCGGGCCGCAGTCGCCGCCAACCTGTCGGACATCGCTGACCGCGTTCGTGCGAATCCGAGCGCGAGCGTCACGGCGTATCAGTTCTTGACGGACTACACGACACAACGAACCGCTATCGAAGCGGGCACGGTCACGGCCCCAAAGGATTGCGAAACTGCAATCACATGCACACCCGCTGAACTCGCTGCGTCTCAAATTGTCCGTTGGCGGTTGGCGCTCGCACGCGACTTGCCTGGCGGAGCCGGATTCATCAGCGGCCAACGCGACACTGGATACGTCGCCACGGTCATGTGGTTCGACAAGAGTTTTGTGCTTGACAGCGCTCCGACGTCACTGGATTCGGCCGCTGCATGCGACAGCACGCAAACCGGGATTGCCGGGCGAACGTGCTGTCCTGCATCCGCGGCCTCAAAGCTCCCGGGGATTCGCTGCACCAACATGCTTGTGACACCATGAATCAGATTCAATCTCAACGGGGCGTGACACTTGTTGAACTGATGGTCGGCCTGACGATCGGTCTTGTGCTGTCCTTGGCCGCCTCGTCCATTTACTTGGCAACGACCGAAACGTCCCGAGCCACGAAGGCCCATGGCGACATCAACGAAACCGGCAAGCTCGCACTCGACATGGTCGGCCGCGAGATTGAAAAGGCTGGCTTCTACCCAGCCCAATATCCAACCGACGCGACCACCGACAAGGTCAACGGCCAGTACACCAACATCAAAGCACCGGGCGTCAATTCCATCTACAACGCTGGGTTGTACGGCTGCGATGGTTCGCACTACGACGCATCCGCGGGCGGGACATGCGAAGCGACACAGGCGGGCAAACCCGATGGAATCATCATCAACTACTTTGCAACCGAAGAGTTCGGAACGTCATCGTTCCTAGGCAACTCGAACGACTGCAATCGCAATCCGGCGTCGAGCGATACGGCCAACACAGCTCGGGCCGCGGCGAAGCTGCCAATATTCGTTTCGAATAGATTTGGCCTTGTCGACAGCAACTACACGGACCCCGACGGAAATACCATCACGGCACATAGCCTCGCCTGTCACGGCAACGGCGTTGAGGCGAACACCGCTCTGCAACCACTGCTCATGGGGGTCGAAGACCTGGTCTTTCGGTATGGGGTCTATGCGGCCGGCGGGACCGACACAACCGTTCAAAGCCCAGACCAATTTCTGACAGCGGCTCAAGTCAACGCCCTCACGACAATTTCGGGTCTGAACCCATGGCAGCGCGTGTCTGCTGTCAAAGTCTGCATGTTGGTGCGATCCCTGCAAAGCGCTCGTATCGGGGATGCCACGCGCACCTATGTGGATTGCCGCGGCAACTCGAAAACACAGCCAGTCACGGACCACACGGTCTACAAGCGCTTTGAGCGAATCTACGCAGTGCGCAACAACCTGACCGGCACGCTATGAAGAACCTCACCATGGAAGGTCGCTCTTGCGACGGAGCGCAGCGCGTGCCCACCAAGGGCATCGCATTGCCTGTTGTACTTCTCTTTCTGTTGATCATCACAATCGCGGCGTCATTCACCATCCGACGTTCCACGCTCTCCGAAGGTCTGACCCGCAACCAACTCGATTTCGAAGTCGCGCGCCAAGCAGCCGAAGCGGCCCTGCGCGACGCTGAACGTGACCTCCAATTGAAGACGAGCGGTTTAGTAGCGAACGCGGCGTGTGCTCGTGGCGCTGAGCGGCCGATCGGAATTACCGTCGTTGGTTTGCCGTACTTCAACACGGACTGCCCACGCGGCCAGTGCCGCCAAATGCTCTCGTATTACGACGCAAGCAACTACACGACCTCCCCGGCCACGAACCCTCAACCTTGGTGGCCGGCCACGGCCGACAAAGGTGGGCTGTGGGGCAACAACACGATTGGCGCGGTGACCGGTTGCTCATCTGGCTCGACCTGGCAAAACCGATGCGTGGCCGCCGCGATCTCCGGCGCGAACTGCACATTCAAAGGTGCCGTCCCGCTCGGCACCTTCACAGGAACCCCCGCGGTGCAAGGCGTTGCGCGCCAACCTGAATACCTGATCGAGTACATGAGCCGCGATATCACGAAACCAATCATGCGCATTACCGCTCGCGGCTTCGGCGCGGACGTGCAGACCGAAACCGTGCTGCAGAGTTACTACAGCCCCTTCCTGAATTGAAGTGAGCCCATCATGAAACGCATTTTTCGAAACCTGCTGATCACGATCGGGGCTCTCTGGGGCACGGTCGCTCAGGCGCAGCCCGCCGCAATCCCGCCCAACATCCTGTCGAACAACAACTTGCCGATGGTGATGTTGAACGCTTCCAAGGACTTCACGATGTTTTGGAAGGCCTATACGGACTTCGATGACATCGACTTCGACGGCGTCGTCGATCGCACATACATGCCCGCGTTCAAGTACTACGGCTACTTTGATCCGGCGAAGTGCTACACATACAACGCAAGTTACAACCCCGGCACGTCGGCCTATAGCCCAGCAACAGGACGCTTTGAGCCGAGCCGCATTGCCGATGTAGAGAGCGGCAAATACTACTGCACCGGCTCCTCAAAGGAGTGGAGCGGCAACTTTCTGAACTGGATCTCGATGTCGCGCCTCGATGTGCTGCGCAAAGTTTTGTACGGCGGCATGAGATCGGCTGACACATCAGGTGCCACCACGCTCGAGCTCTCGTTCGTACCACGCAACAGCCAGGCGTTCGTCAAGTACTACAACGGCAACGACCTGAACCGCCTGACGCCATTCACCAGCACAAACGCGATGGCCAAGGGCGTTACCTTCTGCCGCCGGCCAGCTGAGAATTCAGGCACGTCGCAGAGCAGCATTCTTACCCCAGAGATACGTGCCGCAGTGGGCAACCTCCTCCTCTGGAATATGACAGAGATACTGAGTTGCAACTGGTCGTCGGAGGTCGGCTATTCATGGCAAACACCGACCATCAACTTTCTCAATGCGAACTACCAGACGCCCGTGGGCGACTACGGTTCAGCCAACTCGAACCACGCGCACTTGACCTCGGTGCCGGCCAAGAGCGGGGAGAACACGAGCTTCGTGGCCCGTGTGCAGGTTTGTGCGAGCACACTGCTCGGCACGGAGAAGTGCAAAAACTACGGGACGTCCTCGTCGCCGGCATACAAACCGATTGGCTTGCTTCAGGAGTTCGGTGAAAGCGCCAGCAGCGGAACCGAAGCGGCCAAGGCTGAGTTCGGGCTCATGATGGGTTCTTATGACAACAACCTGCGCGGCGGCGTTCTGCGCAAGAACATGGGGCAGATCAACGACGAGATCGATTCAGCCACAGGTGTCTTCATCACACCAGCCTCCGGGACCGGCGGCATCATCAAGTCATTCAACGAAATCACTCTATACGGCTACGACTTAGCAAGCGGCAATTACGCCGACACCTGCTTTTCCGACAGCATTACCAACGGCAGTTGCCCCTCGTGGGGCAATCCGGTCAGCGAGTTACTTCTTGAGTCGTTGCGTTATTTCGCTGGCAAGTCGCCGCTGTATTCACCTGGAACCAAAGACAGCACGATTGGTCTGCCCGCCGTCACATCGTGGTCTGATCCCTTGACGTCGAATCCGACGATCGGCTCGTCAACTCGAGCCAAGCTCTACGGCCAGCCGATTTGTCGCCCGCTGAACATGCTGACAGTAACGAGCGGCTCGAGCAGCTTCGACGACGACGACCTGGTCAATTTCTCGCAAATTCAACCCACGACCACCTATACAGCCGCAGGTCTGACAAAAACGATAGGAGACAAGGAAGGCATTACAGGCACTATCCGATTGGTTGGACTTAACGGTGGCACCACCACGGCCGAAAAGGATCAGCTTTGCACCGGAAAGACAATCACTGATCTTGGCAAAGTAAGCGGCGTGTGTGCCGACGGTCCGAACTTCCGTGGCACCTACCTTGGCTCCGGCATGGCGTATTACGCCAACACCAACGCCATTCGAAATGATTTCACCTCGACTTCAATACCGAAGGATGTCTCGGGTCACGCACTCATGGTGCGCCAGTACGGCGTATCGATGTCTGGAGGCGTCGCAACGATCGCCGTCCCGGTTGGAAGTGGTCAATTCGTCTACATCACGCCCGCATCGCAGGATCAGCTGGGTGGGCATTTGCTCCCAGGAAACTTGGTCGACTTCAAAATTCTGTCCCGAAGCGCCGATGGCAAATCCGGTGCTGCGCTGGCACTGTGGCAACACAACATGCTCGGTGAAGACCAAGATCAGGACCAGCTTCAAAGCTTGCGCTGGGTTCTCAATGATTCGACCTCAACACTCAAGGTCTACACCCAAGCCGTCGAGGCCAACAGCGGATCGACAGCTCCACTCGCCAGCGGCTACACCTTGGTTGGCACGAATGCTGATGGCGTACATCTCCACAGCTCGATCAACAACTACGCCACCACAGAAACCGGCCTGGATGTGAGCCTCGCGCTTTACTCGGGAACGACCACTGGCAGCCCAGGTTCTGGCTGCACGATCGACACCATCACGTCCTACCCTCGTTCACTGTGCGTCTACTACAGTGGAAAGTACTATCGCGGAGAGACGGGCAAGAGTTACACCGTCACTGGCGCGAGGGATGCACTCATTCGCGAGCCGCTTTGGTACATGTCCAAATACGGTGGCTTCAAATACGACAAGAAGACCTATACCGGCCTGTGGCCCGATTCCAGTAACCTGGACGCGTGGGACGTGAAACGTGCCGACGGAAAAGCATGCGGCGGCGTCACCGGCCTGCCGTGCAATGACGGGGAACCGGACAATTATTTTGTTGCCCGCAGTCCTGAACTGTTGGAGTCGTCGTTGCGCGAAATCCTTGAGGACATCGTCAATTCGGCGAACACTTCTCCTGCAATTGCATCAAGCCAACTGCGAGCTGGCGACCTGAAGTATGTCGCGCGATTCGAGCCTAGCGACGGCCACGGTGAACTGTCTGCCTACGCGATTGACGAAAAGACCGGACTCTTCTTGACCAAGTCCGAGTGGGATGCGCACCCAAAACTCGCGGATTCAATCACTCGTCCGGTGGTCACCAACAGTGGGAGTTCAGGGATTCAGTTCCAGTACAACAGCCTCGATTCCGCCAAGCAGACCGTTCTGAAGTCTGGGATCAGTGACGCCACTGTCGCCACCGCTTACGCAAAGAGCATGATGCAATGGCTGCGAGGCGACACGACGAACAAGAGCCAGTTCCGCGTTCGCGCCTCGAATTCGGTGATGGGCGCACTCGTCAACTCGAATCCGACAGTGGAAGTTCCACCTGCCGCCAACTTCTTTGGCTCCAATTTCGCCGGCTACGGCGACTTTGTGAACAAATGGTCAACCCGTCCCGGCATCCTGTGGGTCGGATCTGGGGATGGAATGTTGCACGGCTTCAATGCCAGCTCTGCGAAGTCTGGCGGCGGAACACCCATCATTTCGTACATCCCGGAGCCGGTCTTCGCCAACCTGCCCAATTGGGCGAATCCGACGACGGCAAAGGTTCAGGCCTTCGTGGATGGCTCCCCATTCGTGGGCGACATCACGGTCGGCGCCACCTGGTCAACTTATCTCTTCAGCAGTTTAGGTCGAGGAGGCAAAGGCATGTTTGCGCTCGACGTGACGGACCCTGCTGTTCTTGCCGACGAGACGAAGGCCTCCAACATATTCAAGTGGCAGTTCACGTCCGCGGACGATACGACGGATCTCGGATACATCATTTCTGAACCTACCGTCAGCCGTTTCAGCGGCCAGTCGGGCCAGATCGCGCGCATGAACAATGGCAAATTCGCGGCTCTGTTCGGCAACGGCGTGATGAGCCCAAGCGGCAAGGCAGTTCTCTACATTCTGTTTGCCGACGGCCCCAGCGCCGGAAGCTGGAGCGGACGTTACGTGAAGATCGTTGCCGACCCAGGCCCGGGTAATGCGTTGTCGCAACCGATATGGGTCGACGAAAACAACGATGGCGTCGCCGACACGATCTATGCGGGGGATCTCAAGGGCAATCTGTGGAAATTCGATGTGAGCAATGCGGATTCAACAAAATGGGGGGTCGCCTATTCTGGCAAGCCGCTGTTCACCGCAAAGGACTCTGCAGGCACGGCCCTTCCCATCACATCCGCACCTGAGTTCCGATTCCATCCGATGGGCGGCCAGATGCTGATCTTTGCCACAGGTAAGTCGTACGAGAGCGGGGACTTTCCGAATACAAGTCGCACCAATGCAATCTTCGGCATTTGGGACAAACCAGTGTTCAAGACCACGGTCGCCTCATCTTTGGATTCCACCTTGCCGCGCACGCTGAGCCAACTTCAGGCACGCACGTTCAACAACGTCAGCAGCAGCACGACGGATCGATATGTCTCCGGCAGCGTCATCGACTGGAGCACCAAACTCGGCTGGTACTTGCCGTTCAACGTCTCGTCGGAGATGTCCGTCAGCAACGCTGCGATGGTGAATTCCCAGGTTGCGATCGTCTCGGTCGCTCCTGCGCCCACCACATCGCCAGAGCCGTGCTATCCGACGCCCCAGGCGCGAATAACCGTTGTGGATGCCATCACAGGATTGCCAGGCAGCGCCTTGCTGGGCACGACAGTCGTCGGCAGCACGACTTACTGGCTCGCATCCATCTCCATCAGTGATCAGAAGGTTCGGATCAGCCGAGACGCCGTGGGAACGGGCACGAACTACACAACAGGTTCGTGCGGCAACGGTACGCTGAATTGCTCTCGTATCGTCGGTGACAAGACCGACACCGGCGTGGCCGGGGCCAACACGAACGCCCGTATTTTCTGGCGTGAAATTCCTGGCCTGAAGACGAACCCATGAACGCCATGAGTCATGCAAATATGTTCAGTTATCAACGGTCCCGCTGCGCTGAGTTTCGCAACTCAGGCGCGGACCGAGGCTTCACCCTGATTGAGTTGATGATCACGGTCGCGATCATCGCGGTGCTCTCCGCGATCGCTTACCCGTCCTATAGCGAGAGCGTGGCAAAAGGGCGCCGCAGCGATGCGCAGGCGGTCCTTGTTCAGGGTAGTCAGTGGATGGAGCGCTTTTACGCTGAGAACTACGCATACGACAAAAACACGGCTGGTACCGCAGTCACAGCGTCCAGCCTCTTCGGAGGGCGTTATTACCAGTCGCCAACAACGGGCACCGCCAACTATTCGATCGTTGTGGCGGACACCACGGGCCCTTCGGGTTCTCCAACCCCAAAGACATATGTTGTCTGGGCAAAACGGACGGGTTCGATGTCTAGCGACAAGTGCGGAGACTTTGGCTTGACCCACATGGGCGTAAAGATGATCAAGAATTACGGATCCCAGTACGCTGATGCTGCGACAGCATTGGCCGCATGCTGGAGGTAGCGAGCGCGCATGATGCGAAAGCTTGTGCTGATGACTCTGTTCGTCGTCGGGTCTGCGACGGCGCATGTCATCCTTGGCGTCGCTGTTGCCGCGTTTGTCGCATCGGATGTCGCCGGCTCGAATCCAGAAGCAGACTTGCGAGTCTCTGCCCTCCGCATACGCAGCATGACTGAGCCTGAAAAGACGGCAAAACTCGAACCAATCGTCGAGCAGGTGCGACAACCGCCTGCTGGCGCCCTCGCAGCTCCTGAGTCCGATCCGAGCAATCTTGCCGACAACACAATTTCTACCGACCCAAGTCTTCGGGCACGCTATTACGAGAGCCACGAAGTCGACATTCCCGCCGCACCGCTACCCGATTGGGAAGTGGACGCGGACCAGCTTGTGACATCTGGCGTGCGCAGGTTGAGCTTTGCCGTCTGGGTGGACGAACGCGGCGTCGCCCGCAAGTGCAAAGTCCTGATCATGGATCCCGTTGGGGCACTCAAGCCTGAGGCTATTGCAGCCCGTCTTTGCACGACAAACCTGATGCCGGCTGTGCGTCGCGGAGTCAAGGTGGCAAGCGTGCGTCATATCGAACTTGTGCTCGCTCAGTAAGCGCCAAACTTACTCCGAACCTTCGACAGTGAAGGCATGTCAGCCAGTAAGGCGCTTGTATTCCAGATTGACCCTCAAAAAACGCCTCTTCTCGACCATCATCCCGTGTTGCTCTCGATGACGGCACGGACTTGCGCGTCCGGAGCCGATCGGAGAATCGCGTGCCCCGGCGCATCGATGAGCACGAACCGGATGTCGCCACTCTCAGACTTCTTGTCTCGGCCCATGAGTTCGAAGTATCGGTCGATGCCGAGACGGGGCCCTATCGTCGGCAAGCCTGCCCGCTTCACAATCTGCCGAATTCGCGATGAATAGGTGGCGTCGATCAAGCCGAGTCGCTCGGAAAGGTCTGCCGCCATCACCATCCCGCAACCAACCGCTTCACCATGAAGCCATTCTCCGTATCCCAATCCCGCTTCGATTGCATGGCCGAAGGTATGGCCGAAGTTAAGGATCGCGCGCAATCCGGACTCACGTTCGTCTTGCGAGACGACAAGTGCCTTGATCTCACACGATCGGCGAATCGCGTACGCAAGGGGTTCTGCTTCGAGGCCCAGCAAGGCATCGAGGTGCTCCTCGATCCAGGAGAAGAATCCGTCATCGGCGATCGGACCATACTTGATCACTTCGGCGAGGCCCGCTGCGATCTCGCGCTGAGGTAATGTCTTCAGAGTGTCCAGATCGGACACGACCCGTACCGGTTGGTAGAACGCTCCGATCATGTTCTTGCCCAGCGGATGATTAATGGCAGTCTTGCCGCCGACCGAGGAGTCGACTTGCGCGAGCAATGTTGTGGGAACTTGAACAAATGGGACGCCACGCATATAGCACGCGGCGGCAAACCCGGTCATGTCGCCAACCACCCCTCCGCCGAGCGCGAACAAGACTGTCTTGCGATCACATGCCGCGGCGAGCAGGTGGTCGAATATCGTATTGAGAGATTCCCAGCTCTTGTGGGACTCACCGTCAGGGAGTACGACCAGACTGACCTTCGCGTACCGAATGCTCAGAGCGTGTGCCAGTTGCTGGGCGTAGAGCTTCTCTACCGTGCTGTTGGTAACAATGACAGCGGCAGTGGCGCCGGGGAGACCGTCCCAACTGTCGCCTCGTTCGATGAGGCCGCTTCCGATGACAATGTCGTAGCTGCGTCCTTCGATTCCAACGGGAACAATCACGTTCAATGCCGGTTTTTTCATGTCGGCAAGTTTAGGCGCTTGGAGTTGTCGGCTTCCGCTCCACGGGCGACGCTACGCGGGACGACTCGACCACGCCGGCAAGTTCCAGTTGCATGAGGATCATTCTCACCAGGGCGGGCACTGACGGTCGACCAGTTTCGATGATAAACCTCGCGGAATCACGATAAAGAGGATCCCGCTCTTCAAATAGTTCCCGCAGCTTCCGCAAGGGGTCCTTCACTTGCAGCAAGGGGCGCTGCGTATCGTGTCGCAGCCGCTTGAAGATTTCCTCCGGGGTGGACCGGAGGTACACCACGACAGAATGCTCCCGCAGGCTCTGACGGTTTTGTTCGCGAAGCACTGCACCGCCACCGGTAGCGAGAACGGCGCCACCCCGGGCAAGGAGGCCAGCAAGCGTCGCCTGCTCGAGGTCACGAAACGCCGGCTCGCCTTCCACTTCGAAAAAGTGCCGAATGCTTGTACCGATCTGCCGCTCTATCTCGGCATCGACATCCACAAACGGGCACTGAAGTGCCCGCGCCAGTTGGCGCCCTACGGTGGACTTGCCTGCACCAGGAAGACCGACAAGACTGACTACTGGGGGGTGCACGCCGTCCCGGAGGGAGAAGTCGTGATGCCGACCGGCACCGAGGTGGTCAAACCACCCGGCGAAGTGAACTTCAAAGTCAAAGTGCCCGAAGTGACGCTGTCGAACGAGTAAGTGATCGTCGCCGAACTAACGTTCGTGGTACTCGGAACGGGGGTGCCGCCACTGACACTCGCCGTGATGCCCGTCGTTGCCACCACGCTCACCGTGGTTCCTGCAGCCATCGGGTTCAATCGTCCAGCAGGAGATGCCGCCGGAGAGTACGTGTTGTTGTCACCGACCAAGATACTCAGCGAGCCAGTCGCAGCAAGGTTGAATATGCTTCCCGCCCCAACAAGGTAGTACTTGTTGAACGTTGTTCCGTCACCATCGTTGAGGGTCACAGCAGCGCAGCCGTTGCTGAGTGTTCCGGATCCGATTGAATTCCAGAGTGGCCGTGCACCAGAGGTGGACAGCACCGTTTCGACGGCACGGCGCACGTATGCCTGGCCCCAAACCCCATCGCATCTATTGCTCCCGCTGAAAGTTGCGACTGACGGTGTATATACGTCAAGTTTGAGCTTTGGGGTGGTCGCAGTGACGCAGGCAGCAGTCGTACCAGTCAACGTGTACGGTATGCGTTGGTCATTTGCCGCATCGAAGGTCGAGAAGTACGGGCTCGACACAAAGACATCGCCCAGATCCTGAAAATCATCTCCGGCATCGTAGACATTGTTGCCGTTTGCATCGATGAACGACTCTTCACCCAAGGCGTACGCGACTACAGTGATCCGGCCATCCTTTGGACGAGGGGTAGACGAGAGGAAGGACGTGGTCGCAGTCGCGTTGCCATTCGTATCGATGACAATTTGCTTCGAACCGACAATCTGACCACCCTCGGTCACGAAGTTGATGGTCGTTCCGGCCGGAACAGGATTACCCATGCGGTCGGACGCGATGATCGTGTACGTATTCGGCGTCCCATCGATGTTGAAGCCCTCGATGTTCAGTGTCTTCTGCGAGAACGAGAAGTTGATTTGCGACGGCAGCCCGACGGTAATCGTGAGGTTGCTGGACGACGTCGTAATCGTTGAGCCCACCAAGCTCGCCTTCACGCGGACAGGCGTAGGAATGGTCCCAGAGTTCACCAGGACTTTGACTTCACCATTCGAGTCCGTGGTCTTCGTGACAGCGGTAGACACGCCGTCCAGCGTCAGACCACCTGTATACGTTGTCGCGATCATCGACACCAACTGGTTTGGAATCGCTCCGCCCGCAATGTCGACCACCTTGAAGGTGACGGTTGACGTTTCTGTGAACCCCGATCCCTTGATATAGATTGTTGACGGCGAGGCGGAGACGAAGGTCACACTGCTCACGGCGGGCGACGCGATCTTCATTGTCAGCGGAGTACTAACACCAGTACCGCCGGTGACAGTCGCTTGCAGAGAATCGCTTGCTACGTTCGCGCCACAACCAGCGTCCTGATATGCGAATGTTGCGGTACCGTTGGTCGTCGTCGTGCTGGTTTGTGAAAGAGTAGCCTTGCCAGCCGTGACACACGCCGAGCTCACCGCGACGTTGACGGGACTTCCGGCCGCAGCGTTCGCGACGGTCACTGAGAGCGTGGCTTGCCCGTACGCACTGAGCGTGCCGGCTCCTACGTCGGAGGTGAAACTCGAGATAGTGACATTGCTTGCAGTTAGCTGATATCCGATCGTTGCCTTCACTGCAGTACCGTTGACGGAAGCAGACGCAGTCACCGAGTCGGCCCCGACCGCCGTACTGCTCTTTGGATACACAGCCACCGACGCTTGCCCAGACGAGTTCGTAAGGGCGGTCGCAGCGCTGAAGGTGCCAAGCCCGCCATCCGACGCGAAGGTGACCACCTGGCTGGCAATCCCATTGCCTTTCGAATCCTGCAGGGTAGCCGTTACCGTCGCAGGGGCAGAGGAGGTGACCGTTGGAGACGACAGAGCGACCGTTAGAGTTGGCGCACTCGTCGTTGTGCCGCCAGTGGAACCTCCGGTGGATCCGCCACCAAACGTCGAGTCTCCTGCATTCCCACCGCCACCACAGGCGGCAAGAGTCATCGTGAGAAGACTCGCCGTCAACCAGTTTAGGATCTTCATCGGAAGCCTCACTCTATGTCGGGCGTTGATATTCGAATTGCCGATCAGCGGGCAGCGGAACGATCACTCACCACCTTGGGCGTGATGAAGATCAGCAATTCAGTTTTGTTCGAGGTTTTTGTCTTCGTCTTGAACAAGTTGCCCAAGTAAGGAACATCCCCCAAGAACGGCACCTTCGTGATGTCTTCCCGATCTGTCTGCTCGAAGATACCGCCGATCACCACCGTGCCGCCGTTCTCGACCAGCACCTGCGTCTTCACATGCTTGGTATCAATCGCGAAGCCGGCTGCTGTCACACGACCCACGCTGTCCTTGTTGACGTCGACGTCGAGTATCACGTTGCCTTCCGGCGTAATTTGGGGCGTCACCTCGAGTCGCAGGTTCGCCTTGCGGAACTGCAGTGCCGTGGCCACGCTCGATGTCGCAGTCTGGTACGGAAGCTCTTCACCCTGTTCGATCAAGGCCTTGACCTGATCGGCCGTGATGACGCGCGGGCTTGAAACCACCTTGCCCTTGCCATCAGCTTCCAGGGCCGAGATCTCGAGGTTCAGAAAACGATTGGACGATGCCCCGAACAACGACAGCGCAAACGTGGCCGCATCAAAATTGTTCTGCCCAGTGGCAGGAAGATTCACGAACTGAGTGTCGGTGAAGGGAACCGATGTCGCCGTGGTCTGCTGTGTCTGCGCTCCCACAGCGTTCATGTTCCCGCCGACGGTGACGCGGTTGTCGCCTCCGATACTGTATCCAGGGGTGCCTCCGCGAAGGCCACGAAGGTCGGAGCCTCCCAACCTCACGCCCAGCGACCGCCCGAACTTGTCGTCAGCGATGACGATGCGTGCTTCGATCAACACTTGGCGAACCGGGATGTCGATCTTGGTGATCATCGCCTGGATTTCTTCCAGCTTTGACGGAACGTCGCTCACGAACAGTTGATTCGTTCGGGTCTCGAAGATCACGCTGCCGCGTGGCGACAAGATGCGGCTTGCCGTGCCGCCGCTCTGCCCAGTGGACTGCCCGGTCAGACCCTTGGCCACTTCTTCCGCCTTCGTGTAGTTCAACTGGTAGGACTGCGTGCGCACAGGCTCAAGCGCCAGAATCTGCGCCTTCGCTTCGAGGTCGACCTTTTCCTTCGCCGCGAGTTCATCTTTGGGCGCGATCCAGATCACATTGCCGGACTTGCGCAGTCCCAATCCCTTGGCCTGCAGAATGATGTCGAGGGCCTGATCCCAAGGAACGTCTTTCAAACGCAAGGTGACATTGCCAGTCACAGAATCGCTCGTCACCACGTTGAAGTTCGTGAAGTCGGCGATAACTTGCAGCAGCGCACGCACTTCGATGTTCTGGAAATTGAGCGACAGCTTTTCCCCAGAGTAGCCAGGACCCTGCGTCAACTTGTTCGGGTCGATCTTCTGCGGCCGCACTTCAAGCACGAACTGGTTGTCGCTCTGATAGGCACTGTGTTCCCACGCACCGCGAGGGTCAACGATCAGCCGAACCCGGTCGCCACTTTGCGTCGCAGTGACGGTTTGCACTGGAGTGCCGAAGTCTGTGACGTCAAGACGACGACGCAGGTTGTCGGGCAAGGTTGACCGCAGGAATTCGACAACGAGACTCTGACCTTGCTGACGGATGTCGACGCCGACCTGATTGCTCGGGAGATCGACCACAAGCCGGCCCGCACCGTCCGGCCCGCGGCGGAAGTCGATGTCGCGCAGTGCCACCGGCGAGCGATTCAGGCTCTCAGCGAAATGCACCGGCTCACTGCTGGTCGCCGCACCGGAGGCAACAGGGGCCGCCGTCGGGGCGGCAAGAACAACCAGAAGAATCTTGCCTTCCAACTGGACCTGATAGTTCGCCGGCTGCTTGAGATTGAGCACGAGGCGCGATCGCTCGCCCGACTGCGCAACGTTGATCGAACGCAGGTTGCCCTGGTTGATGTCAACGCTCGACTTGCCCAGCGCATTCGTCACGCCCGGAAGATCGATGGCAACGCGCGGAGGCGTCTGTACCGTGAATCCGTTGGGCACCGTGGCCAGCGGCTGAGCCAATTCAATGCGAATGATGTCAGAGCCCGCTTGCTGGCTACTGTTGATCGACTGGATCGCGTTCTGCGCCCACGCCGGAATCGTCGCGCCAAGGCACACCACTAGCGCGAGTATTCGCGCCCCCCAATTGCCAGTCATTCCTGTCTCCTGCATGCACTTCATCGCGATTTCTCCTGGAGCTGGAGTGAGCCCGGACGCTCAATCCATTCGCCAGCCGCATCCTGAACAATCTCTCTCAGGGAAATTTCGGTTTCGGTGATCTTGGTGATCTTTCCGTAGTTCTGCCCGAGATAGTCACCGACCTTGACCTGATACAGCAGGCTGTCCACTTTCAGCAGGGCATACGGCTGACCGTGCTTCGCCACGCTGCCAACCATCGACATTCCGTCCAAGGGGTAGGCTTCCAAGGGTTCTTTGCGCCGGTTGATTTCCGCCGCCAACATGGAATTCGGCTGTCGGGCTTCCTGCTTGAGGGCCACGGTCAACTTTTGTTGGCTGAAGGGGTCGACGCCCGAAAGGGCCAAATAGGGTTGTGGATCGAACTTCTTTGGCGGCGACAATGGCAGCACACTCGGCTTGACCTCGTGCTTTTGCTGCTCCATCCACTGAGCCAATTCGTCCTGCTCGCCAGAGCACGCTGCAAGAGACGCCACAAGCATTGATGCGGCCAATGTGCCGAGACTAAATCTCGTGATCATTTGGCACCCGCCTTCGGCTTCTCGTTCGCCTTGCGGACCGACTCGACTTCGGCAGGATCGAGGTAGCGATAAGTCCGTGCAGTCGCCTCCATGGACAAGGCGCTGGTGGGATCCTTGGCACCGGTGATATTCATGTTGTGAAGCGTGACGATGCGCGACAGATTGGCCACATCGGCTGCGAAAGCCCCGATGTCGTGATACCGCCCCGTCACCTTGATCGAAATCGGCAACTCCGCGTAGTAGTCTTTCACGACGACCTGACCTGGACGGAACAACTCGAATTGCAGACCTCGGCCGAGACCGGCAGTATTGATGTCCGAAAGCAGCGCGTCCATTTCGGCCTTGCCAGGCAATTGCTTCTCAAGTTGGGTCACGTACTCTTCGACCTGCAGCTTCTGCTTGCGGAGTTCAGGCAGGTTCACAGCCTGCGCGAGCTTGTTGCGATAGTCGGTCTTGAGCGCAGGCTCCTTGGCCCGCTCTGCCTCGAGTTCGTCGTTGGCACTCGACAACAGAAAAAACCAGCCAACGACCACCACAGCAATACAAAGAATCGACCAGGTCACCGCCTTGGGCAGCGCGGGCCACTGACCGGGTTCATTGGGATTCAGCCCGCGAAACTGCGCGGCCGCCCCCTCGAAGACCGAGTTCAGATCGACATTCACATTCTTGTTTGCCATGTCGGACTCAGGCTTTCTTCGCTGCGACCGCAGCCGAACTTGCCGGCTTCGCGGCCGGTATTGCATCGGCCGTCGCCTTGTCCTGCGGACGCTTCACCGTCAGACGCACCCCGAAGTCAAAGAGCCGCTTCTGGTCCCGTCCAGCGCTCGTCGTCGATGCCTTGATCTCGACGAGTTCGGGCTTGACGAGCCATTCAGAGTTGTTGGCGGTATTGCGCAGGAACTCCGAGACGCGCTCGTTAGTCTGGGCAACGCCGTTGACGTTCAGGGTCTGACCGTCCTGCTTCACCGAAGTGAAATACACCCCTTCCGGAGTCTGCTTCACCAGCTCATTAAGCACGTGAACCGGCACATTGCGATCGATCTGCAAATCTTCGACCGCCTTCTGGCGCGCCTTTAGCGATTCGATTTCGGCACGCAGGGTCGCGATGTCCTTGATCTGGACTTCGAGCTTCTTGATTTCGCCGCCCAGGTAGGCATTGCGATCGCGTTGCGATGACGTGAGCTGCTGCAAGACGAGGAACCAGATTCCGACGACCGCCAAGCCGACGGCCGCAGACACGCCCAAACCGATGAAATACGCTGCCTTGCGCCGCTTGCGCCTTTCCTCCCTGTGCGGGAGTAGGTTAATGAGGATCACTGCAGGAACCTCCGCATCGCCAGGCCGCAGGCCGTCAGGTATGACGGTGCCTCACGGCGCAGCTTGCTCTCACGCACGGCGCTGCCAAGCTTCATATTGTCGAATGGGTTGACCACCATCGATGCAAAACCGGTGAGCTCGGTCACGCGGTCCTTGAGACCCGGCAGCGTGGCCGTTCCACCGGCGAGCATCACGTAGTGGACCTTGTGATGTGGCGTACTGGTAAAGAAGTACTGCAGCGCGCGCCCGATTTCCTGCGAAAGGCTGTCGACGAATGGCGCGAGGATGGATGTCTCGTAGTCGTCGGGCAGGTCGGCGGCCAGCTTCTTCTGCTCGGCCTCCTCGAACGAAAACCCATATTGGCGCGAGATGAGCTGCGTGAGCTGCGATCCGCCAAAGGCTTGGTCACGGTCGTAGAGCATCTCGTCGTCGCGCAGGACTTTGAGACTGGTCGTGTCGGCTCCAATTTCGAAGAGGGCAACCAGGGCGTCGCGGCCTTCATTCGGCAAAGTCGCCACGACGCGACTCATCGCGAGACGGGACGCATGCGACTCGATGTCGAGCACCATTGGCTTCAGCCCCGCTGCTTCGGCGAGGCCCTGGCGATCCTGCACGCGGTCCTTGCGAGACGCGGCGATCAGGACCTCGACGTCGCCGACCGAGGTGGGGCTCGGACCAATGACGCAAAAGTCGAGGCTCACTTCGTCGAGCGAAAAGGGGATGTACTGGTTGGCTTCGGATTCGACCTGAAGCTCGAGTTCTTCCTCGCGCAGTCCTGCGGGAAGCATGATCTTCTTCGTAATGACCGCCGACTGGGGCATGGCCATGACGACGTTCTTGGTCTTGGTGCCACTCTTGGAGACGACCCGTTTGACGGCGTCCGCCACTTCGTCGAATTTCTCGATTTGGCCGTCTTGAATCCAGCCTTTTTCGAAGCTTTCGGCGGCAAATCGCTCCAGGACATATTCACCGGAAGGATTTTGAGATAGCTCCACCAATTTGACGCTGGACGAGCTAACGTCCAACCCGATCATCGGTGGATGTTTGCGACCCAACAACGTGTCCAGAAAGCTCACAACGCCCTCTCCCAGGCAGCCTCGAAAGGCTGCACTGGACTGTTAATAAGTTACTTCAATGCTAGCAGTAAAGTCTTTGCCCCACAACGAGATTTCCGCTTCCAGGACCCCCGTCCCGTTGCAAAACCAAGACGGGTTCGCACCGATTAAGCCGCTATTTTCAAGGAGAACCCTGAGAAGTTTTGCAGTCGACTCACGCTTGGTTGCGAACCAATTCACGCTACCCCCGAATCAGCTGTAACCGAGTTCCTATAATTCCTGGCAGCATCATTGGAGTCCCATGAGCTCATCCGAGCACGAAGCCAAACGGCCCCCGCGCAAGTCTCATTCATCTCTGCCACTTTGGGGGCAGTGGATTGCCCGAACCCTCACCTGGCTGGCTGGCCTGGGCCTCGCGGCCATCTTGTCGATATTGATGCTTGCCGCCATAGCGCTGGCGGTGGCCTATCCGAACCTGCCCGAAACTGCGAGCCTCACTGACTACCGCCCGAAGCTTCCGATGCGCATCTTCTCCGCGGACGGCGTTCTGGTCGGTGAGTTTGGCGAGGAGCGACGCAATTTCACGCCCATCGGCGAAATCCCGAAGGTAATGCAGCAGGCCGTGCTCGCCATCGAAGACTCGCGCTTTTACGAACACAGCGGCGTGGACTACAAGGGCGTGGTGCGCGCCGCCTTCGCGCAGTTCGGCGAAGCTCGCAGCCAGGGCGCCTCCACCATCACCATGCAGGTTGCTCGCAACTTCTATCTGTCGACGGAGAAGACCTTCACCCGCAAGATCTACGAGATTCTTCTCGCGCTCAAGATCGAGAGCCAGCTCACGAAGCCGCAGATTCTGGAGGTCTACATGAACCAGATCTTCCTCGGCCAGCGGGCCTACGGCTTCTCGTCGGCGAGTGAGATCTACTTCGGCAAGCCGCTCAAGGACATCACCATTGCCGAAGCGGCGATGCTTGCGGGGCTGCCCAAGGCGCCTTCAGCCTACAACCCCATCACCAACCCTCGGCGCGCTACGGTGCGACAGCTATACATCATCGACCGCATGCTGGAGAACGGGTTCATCACGCCGGAACAGCACGACCTCGCACGCCTGGAAAAGCTTCGCTATCGTGCGCCAGCCGACGTGCCAGTTCATGCCGAATACGTGGCCGAAGCGGCGCGGCAACTGATCTTCGCGCAGTACGGTGAAGAAGCCTATACACGTGGGCTGAACGTGTACCTGACCATCGATTCCGGCGAGCAGATGGTCGCTTACCGGGCGCTGCGAAACGGGATCATGGACTTCGAGCGCCGCCAGGTATATCGGGGCCCCGAGGCCTACATCGATCTTCCGGGAAACTCGAAGGAGCTCGATGCGCGGATTGCAGAAGCCCTCGTCGATCATCCGGACAACGACGAGATCAAGGCTGCGGTGGCCATCGAAGCGGGTCCGAAAAAGGTCGTGGCCGTGCTGCAAAACGGCGAGTCGGCGACGATCGTCGGCGAAGGCCTGAAGCCTGCAGCCTCTGGGCTGTCGAACAAGGCCAATCCGAAGACTCAGATTCGCCCAGGCGCGGTGATTCGACTCGTGAAGGGTGGACCGAAGAACGACTGGTTCATCACCCAGCTGCCTGAAGTCGAGGGTGCTTTCGTCTCGGTCGATCCACGCACCGGTGCCGTCCATGCCCTGGTCGGCGGCTTCGACTACGCGAAGAACAAGTTCAATCACGTGACGCAGGCTTGGCGACAGCCCGGATCAAGCTTCAAGCCCTTCATCTACTCGGCTTCCCTCGAAAAAGGCTTCACGCCGGCGACTGTCGTCAACGACGCGCCCTTGTTCTTCGACGCTGGCACCACCGGCAGCCAGCCGTGGGAGCCGAAGAACTATGACGGCAAGTTCGAAGGCCCGATGTCGCTCCGCACGGCTCTCAAGAAGTCGAAGAACATGGTGTCGATCCGCATTCTCAAGTCGATCGGCGCGCCCTACGCGCAAGAGTGGATAACACGATTCGGCTTCGAAGCAGATAAGCACCCGGCCTATCTCACGATGGCATTGGGTGCTGGCTCAGTCACACCTTTGCAAGTGGCAAGTGCGTATTCGGTTTTCGCCAACGGTGGCTATCGACTCAACCCATACCTTATCGGCAAGCTGACCGATCACAAGGGCAAGGTGCTGACCGAGGTTAAACCGCCGGCCCTGGATGAATCGATGCGCACGCTCGACGCGCGCAATGCATTCGTCATGACGAGCCTTCTGCAGGAGGTGACCCGTTCCGGCACCGCTGCCGGCACGCAGGAGAAGCTGAAGCGACCCGACGTGTATGGCAAGACCGGCACGACCAACGATTCGATGGACGCCTGGTTTGCGGGCTACCAGCCGCATCTGGCCGCGATTGTCTGGATCGGCTACGACAACCCGCACAAGCTGGGCGACCGCGAAACGGGGGGCGGACTTGCGCTGCCGATCTGGATCGACTACATGCGCTATGCCTTGAAAGGCATTCCCATCGAAGAACCACCCGCGCCCGAAGGCGTCGTCAATATCAATGGCGAGTGGTACTACGAGGAATACACCCACGGCACCGGGGTGAGCAGCGTGGGTCTCGAAGACAAACTGCCGACGATGCCGACCGAGGAGGAGCGCAAGAGCATCCTCGATTTGTTCAAGCGCTGATCGACAACCGAGCGGCGCCTTCGCAACGCATCAAGCCGGTGGCGCGAACCTCAACGAGACTCCGGCCTGTTCGCTCGCGCAAGTCGACAGCGCCTCGAAGAACTCTCGGCCCTCGCGATCGAGCCATTGGCCGTTCGCATGCTTGTAGTGGTAGCCGCCGGAGCGCGCTGCCATCCACAGCTCATGCAGGGGCGGCTGCGTATTGAGCACGATCTTGCTGCCATTCGGAAATCCCAGCTCCAGAAGCCCACCAGCCCGATTCGCGTCGATATCGACCACGTCGTTCTGCAGAAAGCTATCCACCGCCACCTCGATGCACGCGAGCACAGCGGCAGTCTTGACGTGGTATTCGCTGTCCGTCAGCGGAGTCGGGGCAATCTGGGCAGGCATGGTCGGTAAAATTGCGGGATGTTGAAATGCCGTCGCAGTTTATCCCCCAGGGTTGTCACGATGACGGCAGCAGGCTCTTTCGCCGCTATCCTGGTGCTTGGTGCCTGCGGGCAAAAGGGCCCACTGACACTTGCTCAACCCGTCTCCACCGGTATCCAGCCGGTTCGCGCCTCGGCTTCGACCGCAGTCGAGCCACCCTCCTCCGCTTCCTCACCTTCCCCCTCAAAATGATGCTGCCTGGTTCGCCGCATGTCGCCTATCGCGGCGACACGCTGCATCTCGAAGACTGTGCCCTTTCCGACCTGGCCACGCGCCACGGGACGCCCTTGTATGTGTATTCGCAGGCGTCGATGCTCGAGGCGATTGACGCGTATCAGCGCGCACTGCGTGGACGAGATCACCTCATTTGCTACGCAATGAAGGCCAATTCGAGCCTCGCAGTACTGCAGACTTTCGTCGAGGCAGGTTGCGGTATTGACATCGTGTCAGGCGGCGAACTCGATCGCGCGCTTGCTGCCGGCGCCGATCCGGCCAAGATCGTCTTCTCGGGCGTGGGCAAGACGCGGGCAGAAATGCGCCAAGCGCTCGACGCTGGCGTGATGTGCTTCAACATCGAGAGCGAAGCCGAGCTGGATGTGCTCTCGGCCGTCGCCACGCAAGCCGGTCGCACTGCGCGCGTCAGCCTGCGCGTGAACCCCGACGTCGACGCGGGAACGCACCCCTACATCTCGACGGGACTCAAGGGCAACAAGTTCGGCGTTGCGCACCTGAGTGCCGTCAAGGTGTACCTGCACGCGGTCTCTCTCCGAGGCATCGATGTGGCGGGCATCGACTGTCACATCGGTTCGCAGATCACCGAGGTCAGGCCCTACGTCGACGCCCTCGATCGCGTGCTCGACTTGATTGAAGCGGTCGAATCTCATGGCATCAAACTGCATCACCTCGACCTCGGCGGCGGGCTCGGCATCACTTACACCGACGAGAAGCCGCCGGCCGCGGATGCACTCGTCGCAGCACTTCTCGAACGCATCGATGCACGCGGCCATGGTCATCGCAAGATTCTTTTCGAGCCGGGTCGCTCACTCGTCGGCAATGCTGGCGTGCTGGTGAGCGAAGTGCTTTACCTGAAGCCCGGCGAGGCGAAAAACTTCTGCATCGTCGACGCTGGCATGAACGACCTGATGCGGCCCTCGATGTATCAAGCTTGGATGAGCATCGTGCCATGCGCAATTCACGGCGGCTCCCCGGTGCAGTACGACGTCGTTGGGCCGGTGTGCGAATCGGGCGACTGGCTGGGCCATGACCGCATGCTCGACGTCAAGACGGGAGACATGGTGGCCGTGCTGTCGGCGGGCGCCTATTCGATGTCCATGGCCAGCAACTACAACACCCGCGGCCGGGCCGCCGAGGTCATGGTGTCGGGCAGCGAATCGTGGCTGATTCGCGACCGCGAGACGCCTTCAGATCTGTTCCGCGGCGAACACCTGTTGCCGCCTCGCTCACGCTGAGCCGGCCGCTCTGCCGCGCAGCAAACGGACCACTTCTTGCCCATCATGTAAACGATGGACAGCGTGTCCGGCAGGATGGGGTGGGCATGGCGGTCTCCTCGATCTCGACGGTGTGGTCGTCGATTTCAGTTTCATTTTTCTCCTGCGCGAACCTCCGAGTACTTGGGTCTGTCACAGCGGCATGGCTTGTTCTGCAAGCTCCGCCATCAACGCGCCTCCGAGCGGAAGGATGTCGTCGTTGAAGTCGTAGCGCGGACTGTGCAGAAAACACCCGCCTTCGCCTCCCTGGCCGATTCGCAGGTACGCGCCTGGCCTGGACTGCAACATGAACGAGAAGTCTTCCGCGCCCATGCTCGGCGTGAGGTCGCGGATCACCTTGTCTTCGCCGACGAGCAATGCCGCAACGTCACCAGCGAACGCCGCTTCGTCGGGCGTGTTGACGGTGGCCGGATACATGCGGTGATAGTCGAGTCGCGCGGTGGCACCGAACCCGAGCGCGATCGATTCCGCGAGACGGCCCAGGCGCTCCTCGATCATGTCCTGCACTTCGCGCTTGAAGCTGCGGGCGGTGCCGATCAACTGCGCCTGGCGCGGTATCACACTGAAGGCGCCGAGTTCGCCGGCATGCATGGCACAGATGCTCACCACCGCGCTGTCGAGTGGATTGATGTTGCGAGCAACAAGGCTTTGTGCCGCGATAACGATATGGCCCGCGACGAGAATCGGGTCGATGGCCATGTAGGGATGCGCACCGTGTCCACCGCGACCCTGCACCGTGATCTCGAATCGATCCGCGGCGGCCATCATCGGCCAGCTATTGAGTCCAATGGTCCCGGGCGGGAGGCTCGGCCAATTGTGCATCGCGTAAACAGCATCGACAGGAAAGCGATCGAAGAGGCCGTCATCGATCATGGCCTTTGCACCTGCGAAGCCTTCTTCCCCGGGTTGAAAGATGAGTACGACAGTGCCTCTGAAATGCCGCGTTTGGGCGAGGTAGCGCGCCGCTCCGAGCAGCATGGCAGTGTGCCCGTCGTGACCGCAGCCGTGCATCAACCCCTGCGATGACGAGCGCCACGCGAAGTCGTTCTCCTCGCGCATGGGCAGGGCGTCCATGTCTGCACGCAAGCCGATGCTTCGCACACGCTGCAAGCCGTCATCGGTGTTCAATATGGCTGGCGCGGCACCGCGGATCACGCCGACCACGCCGGTCTTGCCAATGCCGACGTGGACCTCGTCGACACCGAAGAGCTTCAATGCTTCCGCGACACGTCCCGCGGTGCGAACTTCTTCGTATCCCAATTCCGGATGTGCATGCAGGTCCCGTCGGAAGGCGGTCAGCTCAGCATGCCAGCTGGCCAAGCGCCGGTACGCACCCGACTTGGCTGGATCCACCGCTAGCAACACTTCAGTGTGCTCCTACGCGACGTTCGATTCGAAGCCATGGATCGACGGCGAAATACAGCAAGTCCACCACGAGATTGATCCACACGAAGATCAGTGCGATCAGGCAAAGATAAGCGGCCATGACAGGGGTGTCGGCAAACTGCACTGGCTGGATGAACAGCAGCCCCATCATGAACGCGACCGCGAGCATCACGATGGCGGCTTGGACGAAACGACGCAGGACTAAAACGAGGCATGGGTAGAGGCTGGTGCATGGCAGCCATCGGGCTGCCGACGACTGAATTCAAACGAGGGATGGGTCAGATAGAGTGGCAACTATCTGAGAAAAACGGGCACCACCCGTCAAAGGGAAATGCCAGAACAGGGTCATCGGCGCAAATCGAAGACGCGGAGCACGCTTCTGCTCGAGCCCCAAGAAAAAGGCCACCCGAAGGCGGCCTTGAAGCAAAACTCGGAGAAGTCGTGAATTTGGACTGCGCTCGATGCCGCTCAAAAGCGGTGACGAATGCCGACTGCCACGTTGTTGGAATCGGTCCCTGCACTTGCCGTCACGCCGCCGAGGAAGCCCGCCTGACCTGGGGCCGACTGCGCGAGGTTCTTGTTGTTGAAATGCGTCATGACGAGGTTCAGGTCCGTCCGCTTCGACAACGAGTAGGTGTAGACGCCGCCATAAGTCGCGACATCCGCATTGTTCGGACGACGATCGTTCCAGGCGGTGTAGGCGACATAGAACGTATTCGGTCCGGTGGTGAGCCGGTAGCCTATGTGCATGAGCCGGGCGTCCTGCTTGAGACCCTCCACATAGGCGTTCTGCACAACACCCGCCGTGGGCGCCCCAACCACCGGCGTCAATGCGGCGGCGATGGAAGACAGGCCTGTCGGATTGTCGTCCTTCACGGACGCAACTTCCGCGACAACAGTGCCCGGCCCGACGCTCGCCGACGCGCCGATGACCAATGACGTCAGCGACTTCTTGGCCAGCTCGTTGTTGCGCGTGTTGTAGCCCACTCCAAATGAAAACGCATCGGTCTTGTACATGCCGTTGACACCGATCAGACTGCCTGTCGTAGCGCTGCCTTCGCCAAGCGCGTACATCAACGCGCCCGACACCGGACCCTGCTGAATCCGGTAGACCAGTGCATTGCTCACGCGGATGTCAATGGAAGGCGGAAATGATGAGACTTGGCCGGTCGACAGGCTCGACTGGGCACCGAGGGTGTCGAACGTGGCTGCCATTTCATAGGCTGGCGTGTACTGCCGCCCCGCAAGCACGCCGCCGAACGGCGTCACGAGCCCGACGTACACCTGACGGTCCCACATGTTCCCGGCCAGGTTGACGCCGATCGAGTTGCCAAGCGTCGCGGAAACGCTGTTGACGACGGGCTGCAACGCACCGGGCAGACCCAACAGCGTTGCCTGGGAGAGCCTGTCGGGCATCTGTGTGCCGGATTCCGGACGGTTAGAAATGCCACCCGTGTCGGCCTCGAAGCGATGCTCCATCGTAAACAAAGCGCGGTAACCACCACCGAGGTCTTCGTTGCCTTTGAAGCCCAGACGCGAACCTTCCATGATGCCGCTGACGAGAAGAGTTTTGGTTCCACCGGATATGCCTGTTGTCCGGCTGACACCAGCGTCGACGATGCCATAGACCTGGGCGCTGCTTTGCGCCAGCGCTGCGGGAGAAGCCACCACCAGGGCGGCTACTGCGATCATTTCCTTCATTGATGTCCCTCCGATTCTTTTAGTGATATGGGGCAATCCTGTCGGTTGCTCGCGCGCGAGGTGGCCAGCTCAATTCCCTCACGCAGCGCACCGACGCGCCCCCAAAAAGAAGAGGCCGCCCCAAAGGCGACCTCTCTTCGCTAACCGTTGATTGAGTCTTGAATTAGAACGTGTGCTTGAGGCCGACGGCGTAAGCAGTGTTATTGGTGTAGCTTTTGACGACACCCGCCGTCACATCGTCGCCTTGACGACCAAACCCGACGTCGGCGTAAACATTGGTCCGCTTGCTCAGAGGATAGTCGTAACCAAGGCCAAACTTCGAAATGTTGCCCTTGGTGTCAGGGGCAACCGCACCAATCGTCTCGCGACCGTAAGCGACCTTCAATTTCCCGCTACCGATGGGAGCCAGAGCACCGATCATGAGCATCTTGTTGGTTGTCGGGGTTGCCGTGCCGACGTTCAGCTTGGCTCGTGCGTAGTACAGCATCGGCTTGACCATGCCGAGGTCGTAGTGCAACGCAAGGTTGATCAAAGAGTTGCCATCTTCTGCGGAGCCGCCGTTGAGCTTTTCGTAAGCCATCGCAGCGTAGATCGGGCCCGCGGCATATTCGACATTGAAGCCGGTGTCACGTGCAACAGCGGCTTCGCCGAGGCCCACCGCTGCATTAACGGTCAATCCGCTGAGGTTGGGCGACTTGTAGCCCACGGTGTTTGAGGCGCGAGTGTTCGAGGTGGTCGCGCTGTTGGTAACGACAGTCGACGGAGTGGCGAAACCAGCCCAGCTAAACGAAGCGCCGAATTGAGCCACACCGTCATTGCCGAACGGATCGGACTTGTTCTGGACCCAGAAGGCAGGCGTGTATTCACGGCCCAGGTAGACGCGACCCAGCGTAGCGCTTGACAGTTGGACGTACGAACGACCCTGCCAGAACGGTGCATTCGTGGCCGCAGCGCCGTCGTCCGGAGTGAAGCGATGTTCAATTTGGAATTGAGCCGAAAGACCGCCGCCCAAATCTTCATTGCCGCGGAAGCCGAGGCGCGAGGCGTTCGACTGCCTCTCCTGCCAAGCCTTGGATGTGCCCAGGGCACCATTGTTGGCAGCCGTGCCGCCGTTGCCCTTCTGCACGGCCAAATCCAGCGAACCGTAAATGGTGACCGACGATTGGGCCGATGCGGCACCAGCGAACGCGCCCAGAACTGCGAGAGCGAGCAGAGATTTTTTCATTGCGACTATCTCCTAGGTTAAACAAGAGGTCCCGATGCGTGCACCCTGCCTCGAGGGCTGATCAGGCCAAACCCCCTCAGCGGAAGTTGGGCGTATTGCAACAGACGACCTTCCCATTGCAAAGGATTCGGCCTTTGAATAAGGCCTTTATGTTGTCTGTGCACAACGAGCATTGAAGCGAGCTTTATCGCGACAGTTGCGATCGGATCGAGCATGCAGACCCCATTCAATCGAGAGGTTGAAAAGGCTTGCTGCGCTATCCTGACAATCCATCATCGGACTATTCGAAAACATGCTTGATCACATGCTCGTCGCCGCGGACAACGCATTGCGAACACTCGCGGGGACGCGTCACGCGTCTCGACCAAATCCTGCGGAAGCGTGCCTGCAGAGCGAATCACTGGCAGACGCAGATCGCAAGCGCGCAGCTGGCCTGATGCGCGTCAATCACGTCGGCGAAGTTTGCGCCCAGGCGCTCTATCAGGCGCAAGCGCTCAGCACGCGCGATCCGAAGCTTCGGAAGCATTTCGAACATGCAGCGTGCGAAGAGACCGACCACCTTGCATGGACACAACAGCGCCTCGATGAACTCGGCTCGCGTGTGAGTGCATTGAATCCGCTGTGGTACGCGAGCGCATTCGGCATCGGCCTCATTGCCGGTCGCGTAGGCGACGCGATGAGCCTAGGTTTCGTCGTCGAGACGGAACGCCAAGTCGAACAACACCTGGAGAGCCACCTCGACGCGCTGCCTGCAGCCGATCTGAGATCACAAGCCATCGTGCGGCAGATGAAAGAAGACGAGGCACGCCACGCGCTGAGCGCAGAACAAGCGGGCGCTGTCGAGTTGCCAGCGCCTGTGAAATGGGTGATGCGCGCCGCCGCGAAAGTAATGACTACGACTGCGTACCACATCTGAAATCGTCGCGAGCGCTGATCAAGCCGCCTCGATCTGGAACGACGTCGTGATCTCCGCGGTCTTGCCGAGCATGATGCTCGCGGAGCAGTACTTCTCATGCGACATTTGAATTGCCCGCGCCACCGCTGCATCGGCGAGCGCCTTGCCGCTCACGATGAAATGCATGTGAATCCTCGTAAACACCTTCGGATCGGCAGTCGCCCGTTCTGATGTCACCTTCACCTGACACCCGGAAACCTCGTGACGGCCACGCTTGAGGATTAGCACCACGTCATAGGCGGTGCACCCCGCCGTCCCTGCGAGCACGGTCTCCATGGGACGCGGCGCAAGATTTCGCCCACCACCATCGGGCGCGCCGTCCATCATCAGTACGTGACCGCTGCCGGTTTCGGCGACCAACCCCATGCCTGAGGCAGGCAACCAATTGACTGTGCATTCCATGAGTAATTCCTGTGGCGTTCTTATGCGCGAAGCGCAGGACGGGGCGACTCGATTCCGAGACAGGCGGGATTGTGCAACGGGTCACACTTACGTCGCGTATCTACTGGATTTCCGCATTTGATATTGCAGTGCAGCAAATGAGCGACTACACTGATTCTCATTGGCGGTTTTTGAGGGCCAACCGATTGTCTCCTCCACCTCCTCTTGGTGGATTCAGCCCGAGGTTGCAAGACCTCGGGCTTTTTTCTTTGGTGCGGGGAAAAGCGAACAAGACAGCTTGGAAAGCCCCCTCACGTATCATCCCGCGCTCGCGAGGATTGCAACTCAGGAGACACAGATGATCGCCGCGAAAGGCGCCTCGAAGAGCGCGAAGAAGCGCAGGGACGCCGGAATATCCACGCCGCTCCCCCTGGGCGCCTACCTTCAGAAGATTCTCACCGCCCGTGTCTACGACGTGGCCATCGAGACCCCGCTGGAACCCGCGCGCAGCCTCTCCAAGCGAGTGTCGAATCACGTGCTGCTCAAGCGCGAGGACAGCCAACCCGTGTTCAGCTTCAAGCTGCGCGGCGCCTACAACAAGATGGCCCACCTGTCGGCCGAGCAGCTCGCACGCGGCGTCATTTGCGCCTCTGCCGGCAACCATGCCCAAGGCGTGGCGCTGGGCGCGAAACGCCTCGGCTGCAAGGCAATGATCGTCATGCCAGTGACGACCCCACGACTGAAGATCGATGCCGTCCGCTCCTTCGGCGGTGATGTCGTGCTTCACGGTGACAGCTACTCGGATGCATATCTCCACGCTCTCGAACTCGAGCACGAGCACGGCCTGACCTTCGTGCACCCTTTCGACGACCCGGACGTGATCGCCGGTCAGGGCACGATCGCGATGGAAATCCTGCGCCAGCACCAGGGCCCGCTGGATGCAGTCTTCGTGGCCATCGGCGGCGGCGGATTGATCTCGGGGGTCGCGGCCTACATCAAGGCGGTGCGCCCGGAGATCAAGGTCATCGGCGTGCAGACCAGTGATTCGGACGCCATGGTTCGGTCGGTCAAGGCGGGCAAGCGCATCACGCTCGCGGATGTGGGACTGTTCTCCGACGGGACGGCAGTGAAGACGGTCGGTGAAGAGACCTTTCGCCTCACGCGCAAGCTCGTTGACGACTTCGTGGTCGTCGACACCGACGCAGTCTGTGCCGCCATCAAGGACGTCTTCCAGGACACGCGGAGCATTCTCGAGCCCGCCGGCGCGCTCGGCGTGGCCGCTATCAAACAATACGTGGAGCAGCACAAGCTCAAGGGAAAGACCTTCGTGGCCATCACCTGCGGCGCGAACATGAACTTCGATCGGCTGAGGTTCGTCGCGGAACGCGCCGAAGTCGGTGAAGAGCGTGAAGCATTGTTCGCAGTCACCATTCCCGAAGAGCGCGGCAGCTTCAGGCACTTTTGCGAATTGATCGGCCCGCGATCGGTCACCGAATTCAACTATCGCATCTCCGACGACAAGCAGGCGCACGTGTTCGTGGGCATTGCGACCTCCAACCGCGGCGAGTCGAACAAGATCGCCCGCAATTTCGAGCGCCATGGCTTCCCCGCCATCGACCTCACGCACGATGAGCTTGCCAAGCAGCATTTGCGACACATGGTCGGTGGTCGAAGCGAACTGGCACGCGACGAGCGCCTGTTCCGCTTTATCTTTCCGGAACGGCCGGGCGCGCTGATGCGCTTCCTGTCCAGCATGCACCCCGAGTGGAATATCAGCCTCTTCCATTACCGCAACCAGGGCGCCGACTACGGGCGAATCCTTGTTGGCATCCAGGTTCCGAAGCAGGACAAACAGGCATTCCGCGAGTTCGTGGACACGCTCGCTTACCCGTGCGAAGACGAAACCGACAACCCGGTGTATCGACTGTTCCTGCGTTGATGTCACCCTGCATATCCTCCCGACGGCGGGGAGGCGGTTTGCGCCCAGCAAGTCGCCGGCCCCACAATCGGCGCTGCGCAACTGGCTTCACCCGATCAACACCCGACCCATGTCCGTCAATCGTTCGCTCATCGCCCCGACGACCAACCCGACGCTCGAGCAAGCGCTGGCGGACAAGCTCAAGCGCCGCAGTGAAACGACCGGCGCCCTGGGCGAACTCGAGCCGCTTGCGATTCGGCTGGGCTTGATCCAGAACACGCTGAAGCCACGTTTTCGCGCACCGCAGCTTGCATTGTTCGCTGCCGACCACGGGCTCGCGGTTGACGGCATCAGCGCGCCGGGGCGTGCGTCCACGGGCAAGATCGTTCACAGCCTGCTCACTTCGCAGTTGCCGGTGTCGGTGTTTGCGCGCATCCAGGGTCTAGAGCTGTCGGTTGTGGACTGCGGCGTGTCGGAACCGGTGATCCCGCATGCCCGACTTCTGGCTCGCAAGATCGCCCACGGCACGCGCAATTCGCGCGTGGTGTCGGCCATGTCCATCGAGCAGGCTCATGCCGCAATTCGCGCGGGCATGGAGATCGGCGACGCGCTGCCCGGCAACGTGGTCGCCTGCGCGGGCCTGGGTATCGGGTCGAACGAAAGCTCAGCGTTGGTGCTCTCGCGACTCACCGGTGCGAACGTACGCGACCTCGTCAATGCCGGCCCGGCGATGAAGCCCGATGACCTCGCTCATCTCCAGGTTGTGCTTTTCGGCGCTCAGGGCCGCCACAAAGACGTCACGGACCCGGTCGAGGTGCTGGCTGCATTCGGCGGCTTCGAAGTCGCGGTGATGGTCGGGGTAATGCTGGTTGCCGGCAGCAAGCGGCATCTCGTCATCGTGGACGGCATGGCCGCTTGCGCCGCATTGATGGTCGCCTCGCGCATCGCCCCCGCAGTCACCGACTACTGCATCTACTGCCGCAGCCACAGCCACCAGGGTCTGGACATCGCACTGTCGCTGTTCCACACGACCGCCCTGCTCGAGCTTGGCATGGAAAGCATGGACGGCACAGGAGCCACACTCGCCTGGCCTCTTGTGAAAAGCGCTGCCGCCTTGCTGACCGAAGTGGCGGAAGGCGAAGATCCGGGGCCGTCTCAGCCGGCGAGCATTTAAATCGGCGCGAGACGCCTGGGTGACGTTTTACCGGGTCAAGCTCGGCTGCGTCTGCTGTTGCTGCATGCCACGTGCGCTTCGAGAAAATCTGCTGTCAGGCGGAGGCTGCTGGCCCTGAGCGCCCACTGCTGGCATCGCCGGAGCCACAGGGGCCACCGGCATGGGTGCCGCGACGACAGGCGGAACAGGCCCGGATGTGGGCGGCACCATCGATGCGACAGGCGGCAAGGCCCCGGTCGCAGGCGGCGGCAGCACCGGCAATTCGAGCACTACAGCTGGCGAACCGCGCGACGGCCCGATGGATGCAGTGCGCAAACTGACCGACTGCAACACCAATTCGCCGTCGATCGGCGCCCCGATGCGGTAAGGACGCGGCATCTTGCCGTCCACCGCAATGAGCGCGATGCCTTGCTGGCCGGCCTCCTTGGGCGCCATCACACCGGTGAGTTGAAAGCGGGAACTGATGGCCGGCGCCTGAACCGAAGCCACTGTCACGGGCGGCGGCGCACCGAGCAGCCGTGTGAGATCGACGCGGGCGGGGCCGGAGTCGGACGCGAGTTGCGTGTGGGCGGGCGCCACGGGCGGCTTTACAAAGAGCCGAAGGCCCCAAAAGGCGATGCTCGCGGCCACAATGGCCCAGATGACAAAAGCGGACAGTCTTGCCGGCATGCGACGATTATGATTCAACTAACTCAATGCGCACCCGGAAATCGATACATGATACGAGCCACCATGAGAACAACGCCTGCAATTCAACGCCGCCAGTGCGGTTTCACTCTGATCGAACTGATGGTCGTTCTGCTCATCATCGGCGTGCTGTCCGCGCTGATCGTGCCCAGCGTGCTCGATCGTCTCGATGAAGGCAAGGTCACTGGGGCGAAGAGCGACATCAACACACTGGTGCAGTCGCTCAAGATGTACAAGCTCGACAACCAGCGCTTCCCGACAGCCGAACAAGGTCTGCAGGCGCTGGTCTCCAAGCCCACTGCCGGCCCGGTACCGTCGAATTGGCGGCCCTACCTCGACAAACTACCCAACGATCCCTGGGGCCATGCATATCAATATGCAAATCCAGGCGTCAAGGGGGAGATCGACGTCTATAGCCTGGGCGCAGACGGCGTGGTGGGCGGCGAAGGCAAGAACGCCGACATCGGCTCCTGGCAGTAGCAGCAATTCGTGCCGATGGTCGCCATGCCCCACGCGAAACGGTCTTGACGTGAACGCTCGACGGCACCGCGGTTTCACCCTCATCGAGTTGCTCGTTGTCCTCGCGTTGATCGCCGTGGCCTCGGGCCTTGTGAGTCTGGCAATCCGCGATCCCAACGCCACCGCACTGGAACAAGAGGCCGCACGGCTCGCCGCCCTGCTCGAATCGGCCCGCGCCGAAGCGCGCGCCTCGGGCCTCCTGGTCCGATGGGAGCCGCATGGAAGTGCTGGTTCGAGCGAGTTCCGTTTCCTGGGTCTGCCCCTTTCGGCCGAGATGCCGCAGAACTGGCTCGCACCCGGCATTTCGGCAGAAGTCGTCGGCGGGGGCGCGGTGGTGCTCGGCCCTGAGCCGCTGATCGGCGCACAGCGCATCGTGCTGAACCTGGAAGATCGGCACCTCACGCTCGTCACTGATGGACTCGGCCCATTCGAAGTGGTGAACGAATGAAACTCCGTCACCCCGTCTCCTCGCGCGGTTTCACGCTCATCGAAGTGCTGGTTGCCCTCGCCATCGTGGCGATCACCCTCGGCGCCGGCATCAAGGCAGCCGGCTCGCTCGCCTACAACGCAGAGCGGCTGACCGATGCAAGCTTCGGCCAATGGTGCGCCGACAACCAGCTGATCAGCCTCAAGCTCCTGCACCCGGGCCTGTCCATTGGCGACAGCGACTTCACCTGTGAGCAGATGGGGCGCACATACAAGGGCAAACTCATCATCCGTCCGACGCCGAACATCAACTTCCGCCGCGTCGACGCGCAGATGTTCACCGATGGTGGGCAACCAATTCTCACTGTCTCGACGGTGATGCGGAAATGAGCACGACGCCTCACTCAACGGCAAGCGCATCGAGCGGCTTCACCCTCATAGAAGTGATGGTCGCAATGATGATCATGGCGATGCTTGCCGTCATGGCGTGGCAAGGCGTCGACGGCATCGTGAAGGCACGCGGATTCAGCCAGGCACGGCTCGAACAAACCCTGCGGCTGAACACCGTCATCGCCCAATGGGAGCAGGATCTCGCCGCGATCCAGGAGACGACTGCCGTTCCCGGACTCACCTTCGATGGCAGCACCGCACGCATGACGCGCCGCGCTGAACGCGGCTTGCAGATCGTCACCTGGTCGCTGAAGCCGGCCGCAGAAGGCACATCCGGAGGCGGCACCTGGTTGCGTTGGGCGAGCCCTGCCGTCGTCACGAACGGCGAGTTGCAGGATCTCTGGATGCGCACACAGCAGTTCCAGGGCCTGGAAACCGGGCAGTTAAAAACGCTCAAGGGGATCAACCAATGGCAGATGTACTGCTACTGGGGCTCCTGGAGCAACTGCCAATCTACTGGCGACCAGCAGGCGGGGCAACCGGCGGGAAGCGCCAGCGCACCCGCCCCCACACAACGGCAGGCTTTGCCGAGCGGCGTGCGCCTGGTGCTCGAATTCTCGGGCGGCGACATGAATGGCAGCCTCATGCGCGACGTGGCGCTCGGACCATGATGCGCACGATCCACCCTCGCAATCAACGCGGCGCGGCCTTGCTCACCGCGATGATCATCGTCACGCTCATCACCACTCTCGCCGCATCCATGGTGTGGCAGCAGTGGCGCGCCGTTCAGGTCGAGGTGGCCGAACGTGCTCGCCTCCAATCGTCCTGGATCCTCTCCGGGGCGGCCGACTGGGCCAAGCTCATCCTGGCAGAAGACGCCAAAACCGGCGGCGTGGACCATCTCGGCGAACCCTGGGCTGTGCCTCTGGCCGAGGCCCGGCTGTCCACATTTCTCGCAGCAGACAAGGACAACAACACCGACACCGGGCCCGAGGCCTTCCTGTCGGGCAGCATCACCGACGTGCAGTCGCGCTACAACCTGCGCAATCTGGTCGACAGCACGGGTAAGGTGTCGGCCACCGAGGTCAACGCGCTGAAGAACCTCCTGCAAGCCCTCAACGTCGGGGCGGGTGTGGCCGACCGCATTGCCGCCGGCCTGCACGACTCGATCAGCCCGTCCGCAAGCGGCAATACTTCGCAAACCGCGCCACTTTTGCCGCGCGACGTGTCTCAACTCGCCTGGCTGGGCGTTGATGCCGACTCCATTCACCTCATGAAGCCCTATATCACCATCCTGCCAATGCCCACGCCGGTCAACGTCAACACGGCATCGCCTGAAGTCTTGCTCGCGGCCATCCCGGGCCTTGACCGGGGAACGGCTCAAAGAATTGTCCAGACTCGCCAGCGCAACTACTTCAAGAGCACGGCGGAAATGCTGGCCCTCGTGCCCAAGAGCATTGCCGACGCCGTGCTCCCATCCCAGGTCAGTGTCTCCTCGGCATTCTTCGAAGTCCGCGGCCGGCTGCGCTTGGCCGATCGCATGCTCGAAGAGAGTTCTCTCATGGAGCGCCGGGGTACGACCATCGCTGTCTTGTCTCGTCAGCGTGAAAATAGCCGGGATTCCTCGGAATAGCGCCCCGCGTAACACAAGTCACAATGCTGCGACCGTGCTACAACAACATGCCGTAAGTCCTTGATTTGCGGTAGTCTTCGCCCCGCCCGGCTGCACCATCCATGTCGATCCTCGTCATTCAGATTTCTCCCCGCCGCAGGTTGCGCGCGAGCGGTTCGCTCGGCAGCAGCAGCGAAGGCACGCGCCTGACCGAAGAGTTCGTCTACGCACTCAGTCCGGACGGCCTTTTCCTGGAGTCCCAGGGGCAGTGCGCCGCATCGCTTCTGCCGAAGGCAGAGACCATCGTTGCAGTGCTGGCCGACGCTGATGTGAGCTGGCACCGCATCACCCTGCCCAAAGCCCCTGCCGCGCGGATGCGCACGGCCCTGGTGGGCGTACTTGAAGAACATGTCCTTGAGGACGCCGATCTGATGCACTTCGCGGTGGCCCCGGAAGCGGCACCCGGGCAGCCAACCTGGATTGCAGCGATGGACCACGGCTGGCTGCGCGCCGAGCTGGCCGCGCTCGAAAAGGCCAACGTCTTCGTCGACCGCGTCGTGCCCAACGCCTGGCCGGACGATCCGCCCGGCGGGCATTTCGCGGAAACCGATTCGCATGACAACGGCGGCGGCGAGGATGGCATCTTGCTCACTTGGTCGCATCCTGACGGCGTGGCCTGCCTTAGTCTGCACGGCGGGCTGGCGCGAACTCTCGTCCCGGCCCCCACGCCACACGGTACGCGCTGGAGCGCCACGCCCGGCGCGGCAGCGGCCGCGGAGCGGTGGCTCGGTACCCCCGTCAATGTCATGCCGCCGGCTCAGCGGCTGCTTCAGGCGGCTCGTACGCTGTGGAACCTGCGTCAGTTCACCCTGGCCCGGCGCAATCGCGGCACGCGTGCACTTCGCGACAGCTGGAAGAAGTTCCTGAGCCCGGCATGGCGGCCCGTGCGTGTGGGCATGGCGGCCCTCGTGATCGCGCAGATCGTCGGACTCAACCTCTGGTCCTGGAACCTGAAGGCGGCCATCAATGCCAAGCGCGAAGCGGCGATCGGCATCGTCAAGTCGACCTTCCCGCGCGTACCCGAAAACTCTATCCGCCTGGATCCCGGACTCGTGATGCAACGCGAAACCGACCTTCTGCGCCTGCGCGCAGGCAGACCCGGCGACACCGATTTCGAACCCATGCTGCAAGCCGCCGCCGCCGCGTGGCCGGCCGATCAGCCGCCGGTCGAGAACTTGAAATACGAAAACGGCAAGCTGACGCTTGCAACCGTGGGTTGGAAGGAGCCGCAACTGGAGCAGTTCAAGAGCCGCCTGCGCCCGCTGGGGTGGAAGGCCGAATCGACCAACGACGGCCGCGTGACTTTGTCCCGCAGCCCCACCGGAGCGGCGTCATGAACACGCGTGCCCTGACCCTGCCGCCGGCGATCGCCGCCGCGCACACTCAACTCACCGCCAAATGGCGCGGGATGGGCCAGCGTGAACGCCTGGCGGTCGGCCTTGGCGTGACAGTGCTGGTGGCTTTCATCGTCTGGCTCATCTTCGTAGCGCCCGCATGGCGCACCGCGCGGGAGGCGCCCGCTGCGCTCGACCGCCTCGAGGGACAGTTGCAGAACATGCAGAGACTCGCGATCGAGTCCAAGACGCTTCGCGGCGCACCCGAGGTGTCTGTCGCGCAAGCCGTCGAGCCGCTCAAGGCGGCGACGGGGCGACTTGGGGCCGGTGCAAGCATCAGCGTCCAGGGCGATCGCGCAACGCTCACGCTTGCCGGGGTGTCGGGAGATGCCTTGCGTGACTGGTTGAGCGAGGCGCGAAGCGCATCGCGCGCACGACCGGTCGAGGTAACGCTCACGCGAAATCCGCAGGGCTACGCCGGAACGGTGATCGTGACGATAGGAGCCGGCTCGTGATTCGTTCCATCTTGCGCCGCAAAGGCTCGCGCCGCGGCTGGAGTAATACCGTCGCCGCCACGGGATGGGGTGAATCCACATTCGCTGAAATTGCATGGGACAAGTCGCGCAGCGCGGCACTGCGCTGGGGCATCTTCGGCGGCATGGTCGGCACGGTCGTGGGACTTGTTGCGTTTGCACCTGCGGCATGGCTTGCGAGTGCCGTTGCCTCGGCCACGAACCAGCGACTGCTGCTCGCCGAAGCGCGCGGCACGGTCTGGTCCGGCAGTGCCGTGCCGGTGCTCAGCGGCGGAATGGAAAGCCGTGACGCCAGCGCCCTGCCCGGCCGGCTCGAATGGACCATGGGCATGAAGGGCCTGGCGTTCGAACTTCGCGCCCGGCATGACTGTTGTCTCAATGGCACTGTCGCACTGCAGTTTCGTCCAGGCATCGGGAGCACGACGATCAAAATGGACCCGCCGCCAGGGAACTGGATCGGGCAGTGGCCGAGCGCGTGGCTCGCTGGATTTGGCACGCCGTTCAACACCTTGCAGCTAGGGGGCTCGGTGCGGCTCACCTCGCCCGGCTTCACGATCGAAACGGCGCAGGGCCGATCGAGCATGAAGGGCAGCACGGACATCGAATTCATCAATGCATCTTCGCGCGTCTCCACGCTCGACTCCCTGGGCAGCTACCGGCTGCACCTCGCGGGCGATGGCGCCTCCGGCGCGCCGACCATGACCCTTTCGACGCTTGAAGGTGCGCTGCAACTCTCGGGTAACGGCACCTGGACCGCCGGCAAGGTGCGCTTCCGCGGCGAAGCGCGCGCAGCCACCGGCGACGATGCCGCACTCTCGAATCTCTTGAACATCATCGGACGGCGCGAAGGCGCGCGGTCCGTCATTTCGATCGGATGACCATGAAGCATCGCAAACCATCGACCTACTGGCAGACGCTGCCGCGACGGCTTGGGACGCGCAGCCTTGCCGCACTACTGTGCCTGTCGATGGCCGTCACGCCCGTTGTCTACGCGCAGTCGGCGAACAGCAAGTTCAAGGGGGAACCCGTCACGCTCAACTTCGTGAATGCCGACATTGAAGGCGTCACTCGCGCGATGGCAGCCATCCTGAAGCAGCAGTTCGTGGTCGATCCGCGCGTCAAGGGCACTATCACGCTCTACAGCGAAGAGCCGCTGACGCCGCGCGAGGCCTACCTCAACTTCCTCGCCGCGCTGCGTGGCCTCGGCTTCACCGTCGTGGAGTCGGGCGGCATTTACAAGGTCGTGCCGGAAGCCGATGCGAAGCTTCAGGCGAGCACGGTATCCATCGGCGACGTGGCACGCCGCGGCGACCAGGTCATTACGCAGATCTTCAAGCTCAACCACGAGAACGCGAACAACCTCGTGCCGGTGCTGCGCCCGCTCATCAGCCCCAACAACACGATCAACGCGAACCCGGGCAACAACTCGCTGGTCATCACCGACTACGCGGACAACCTGCTGCGCATTGCGAAGATCATTGCGGCCATGGACACGCCAGTGTCCGGCGACGTAGAGGTGATTCCGCTGCAGCACGCGGTGGCCTCAGACATCGCGGTACTGGTGCAGCGGCTCACCGACCCGTCGGCGGGCGGCCCCAATGTGCCAGGCGTTGCAGGGGCTGGCGCTGCGTCAATCCTCGTCGATCCGCGCAGCAATTCGCTGCTGGTGCGAGCCCCGAATCCGGCGCGCTTGTCGGCCATTCGTGCCCTGGTAGACAAGCTCGATCGACCGATCGCGGGGAACAACCCGCTGGGCAACATCTGGGTCGTGTACCTGAAGAATGCCGACGCCGTGAAGCTCGCTGCAGTGCTGCGCGCTGCCTACAGCAGCGGCGGTGGCGGCTCGTCGAGCGTGAGTTCGACCACGTCGACCACGCCGGCAGGCAACACACTCCAGACCACGCAGACCACGCAGTCCGGCATGGGCGGCTCGCCTCAGGCCACGGCACCGATCACCGCGTCGGCGGGCCCTTCCACTGGCGGCTTCGTGCAGGCGGATCCGTCGACCAACTCCCTCATCATCACCGCGGCTGAGCCGATGTACCGGCAGCTTCGTGCCGTGATCGACCAGCTCGATTCGCGCCGTGCACAGGTCTATATCGAGTCGATGATCATCAAGGTCGACGCGACCAAGGCTGCGGAGTTCGGCTTCCAGTGGCAAGGCCCGTTCAACAGCACGGGCGGCAAGACCGTTGGCATCGGAGGCACCAACTTCGGCGCGTCAGAGAGCGGCAATAACATCATCGGGCTGGCCACGCAGATCGGCACAGGCAACCTCACCTCTGCGCCGTCCAACGGACTGAACGTAGGCATCGTGCGACAGTTCGGCGGCGTCTACACACTGGCGGCGCTGGCTCACTTCCTCGAAACCAAGACCGATGGCAACGTGCTGTCCACGCCGAACCTCGTCACACTGGACAACGAGGAAGCGAAGATCGTCATCGGCCAGAACGTGCCGTTCATTACCGGCTCGTTCACCAACACCGGCGCGAGCGGCAGCGCAGCCAACCCCTTCCAGACCATCGAGCGCAAGGACGTGGGTCTCACGCTGCGCATCAAGCCACAGGTGGGCGAAGCCGGCACGGTGCGCATGACGATCTACCAGGAAAACTCCTCGGTCGACGCGTCCAGCAAGTCTTCGCCGCAAGGCCTCACCACCGACAAGAGCTACATCGAGACCAACGTTGTCGTGGACGATGGCCAGATCATGGTGCTCGGCGGCCTGCTCAAAGACGAATACAGCGGCGGCGTCAGCAAGGTGCCCTTCCTCGGCGACATTCCCGTGGTCGGCAACCTGTTCAAGACCGACACCCGTTCGCGCACCAAGAGCAACCTGATGGTCTTCCTGCGGCCGATCATCGTTCGCACGCAGGATGCGTCGAACACGCTCACGCTCGACCGCTACGACGCGATCCGCGCGCTGCAGCAGAATACCCAGCCATCGAAGAGCGTGGTCGTGCCCATCAACGAAGCGCCGGTGGTGCCACCGTTGCAGACCTTGCTGCCGCCAACGGCGCCAGCCTCTGCGCCGGGTTCCGCCCCGGCCACGACTCCGAAGAACTAGGGCTCTGCATACCATGGGCGCCCGTCATCCCCTTCCCTACGCCTTCGCGAAGGCGCACACCCTGCTGCTCGAAGACGACGGCTCGCAGCTCGTCCTGTGGGCGCCTGAAACGGTGGGCTTGCCGGCGCTGAGTGAAGTGCTGCGCATCTACGACGTGGACTCGCTCGAACGCGAATCGGCGAGCACGCTCACGAAACGGATCGCCGCGGCCTATGCGGGCGGAGAATCAAGCGCGGCCACCGTCATCGGCGAGGTCGAAAGTGCGGTGGACCTGAGCCGCATGATGCAGGAGATTCCTGCGGTCGAAGACTTGCTGGAAGCCGCCAACGACGCGCCAATCATCCGCATGCTCAACGCTCTGTTGACTCAGGCGGCAAAGGACGGTGCGTCGGACATCCACATCGAGCCGTATGAGCGCTCGAGTTCAGTGCGCTTCCGCGTGGACGGCACGCTGCGCGAAGTTGTGCAGCCCAACAAGGCACTGCACGCGGCCTTGATCTCGCGCTTGAAAATCATGGCCGAGCTGGACATCGCCGAGAAGCGGCTTCCGCAAGACGGCCGCATCTCGCTGCGAATCGGCGGGCGGGCGGTGGACGTTCGGGTCTCCACGCTGCCGTCAGCACACGGTGAGCGCGCCGTGCTGCGTCTCCTGGACAAGGGCGAATCCAAGTTCACCCTCGAATCGCTGGGCATGGACGGCGATGTGCTGAACAAGTTCGACAGGTTGGTCCAGCAGCCGCACGGCATCGTTCTCGTGACCGGGCCGACGGGCTCTGGCAAGACGACAACGCTGTATGCCTCGCTCAGCCGCGTGGACACCGCGACCACCAACGTGCTGACGGTGGAAGACCCGGTCGAATACGAACTCGCCGGCATCGGGCAGACGCAGGTCAATCCGAAGATTGATCTCACCTTTGCGAAGGCGTTGCGCGCGATTCTTCGCCAGGATCCGGACGTCATCATGATCGGTGAAATCCGCGATTTCGAAACCGCGCAGATCGCCATCCAGGCCTCATTGACCGGTCACTTGGTACTCGCCACGCTGCACACCAACGACGCGCCATCGGCCGTCACGCGCCTCACCGACATGGGCGTGGAACCCTTCCTGCTCAGTTCGAGCTTGCTGGGCGTCCTTGCGCAACGGCTGGTGCGCAAGCTGTGCCCGGTCTGCAAGAAGCCTGATGCGCGCGGCCGCTACCACCCTGTCGGCTGCGACGCCTGCGCACAAAGCGGCTACAAGGGTCGCACAGGCGTCTACGAACTGATGGTGGCCGACGACCGCGTGCGTTCGCTGATCCACAGCCGCGCTGCGGAATCGCAGCTCTTCGTGGCTGCCGAACAGGGCGGCCTGCGCTCGATGCGCGAGGACGGCGAGCGGCTCGTGACCGAGGGAATCACATCGCCCGAAGAAGTGATGCGCGTGACCCGCGAATGATCATGAGACGCCATCTGCAACCATCGCAGCCTCGTGATTCGGGCATTGATCCCGAACCACTTGCCGATCGCTTCGCTGGTCGATCTCCGTAAACCGGGCACCCGGCCCCTCGCTACGCGCGCTCTATGCCTGCCTACAAATTCGAAGCACTCAATGCCGCCGGCAAGGCCACCACCGGCCTGCTGGAAGCCGACAACGTGCGTGCAGCGCGTGCGCAGTTGCGTGCGCAATCGCTGGTGCCGCTGGACGTGGCTCAGGTCGCAGCCGGCAACCGCGTCGGCTCGCCCTCCCGTTTTCAGCGTCGCGTGTTCTCGTCGACAGGCCTCGCCGTATGGACACGCCAGATCGCCGGTCTCGTCGGCAGCGGGTTGCCGCTGGAGCGCGCGCTCACCGCCCTGAGCGATGAGGCCGAAGACCCGAAACACCGTGAACTCATCGCCCACCTGCGCTCCGAAGTGAATGCAGGTTCGCCCTTCGCCCGAGCCCTGGCAGGTGCGCCACGCGAATTCGACGACGTGTACCGCGGCGTGGTGGCCGCCGGCGAGCAAAGTGGCGCTCTGGGCCAGGTGCTCGAACGCTTGGCAGACGACCTCGAGGAGCGCCAGGCGCTTCGCTCGAAGCTGATCGGGGCCACGCTCTACCCAGCCATTGTTTCGTTGATTGCGGTTGTCATCGTGATCTTTCTGGTGACCTACGTCGTGCCGCAAGTGGCGTCGGTATTCGCGAGCTCCAAACGCGCATTGCCCGGCCTCACGGTCGCGATGCTCGCCATCAGCGGCTTTCTGCGTCACTACGGCTGGCTGCTGCTGATCTTGCTGATCGCCGGGGGTGTGACGCTCGGGATGATGTTGCGCAACGAGGCTTTCCGAGAACGCTTCGACGCCGGATGGCTCGGCCTGCCGCTCGTTGGCCGGCTTTCACGCGGCTATAACGCGGCCCGTTTTTCCGGAACCTTGGCCATGCTGGCAGGTGCGGGGGTGCCGATCCTGAAAGCCCTTCAGGCAGCAGCGGAGACCCTGTCCAACCGCGCCATGCGGGCTGATGCACTCGAGGCGCTGGTGCAGGTGCGTGAAGGCGCCCCTCTTGCCTCGGCGCTTGCCGGCAAAAAGCGCTTTCCGGGCCTGCTTGCCATGTTTTGCCGCCTGGGCGAGCAAACGGGCCAGTTGCCACGCATGCTCGATCGGGCAGCCAAGCAGCTATCGGCAGAAGTGCAGCGCCGGGCCATGCAACTGGCCACCATCCTCGAACCCCTGCTCATCGTGGCGATGGGTGGGGTGGTGATGTTGATCGTGCTGGCGGTGTTGCTGCCAATCATCCAGCTCAACACCTGGGTGCGTTGACTATGTAGTCCGGGTGAATTCCGCAATGGGCCTGTGGATCAAGGCCCCCCGGTTTCACCCGGCTACGACAGCACTGAAATGAAGGCCACGAATTTCCTCCGGACGCCCTTACGCCACGGAACTGAAGAGGCTGAGAGTATTTCGATCATGTCCGAGCAGGGGGCTTTTGGCGTGACGAGCGGGCATGGATCGAAAAACTCTCAGCCCCTGACACAGCCTCTGACACCGCGGGCACGCAATCTGCATAGTAATTGGCGTCGATTGCCGGGCAAATTCACTTGTTGTTCGGGCAATTCTTCTGATTCAATCAAGTCAGAACTGATGTTCGGAGTTTCACATGGGCGATTCCAAAGAGCTGGTCCCCCTCGCACGCAAGGGCATCCCCATCGCCCGCATGCGGCATGTGTATCGAGTCGACGAGGTCGGCCGCAAGCTGGACAAGCTGCTTCCCAAGGAACATGAAAGCTTGCGCGCCACTTACGAGCGCATGCTCGAAAAAGGTTCCGAACGCTTCCAGGTGAAGCCGTCGGGCCTGCCGGTCATGGACCACCTCTACGACGACTTGCCCAATTTCTCCGAAGTTCTCGACGACGTTCGCCGCCAGCTCGCACTGTGCGAAGACAGCCGCGATGCGCTCGAGATCACCCCGCTGCTTCTCCTCGGCCCTCCCGGCGTCGGAAAGACACGCTTCGCCCGTGAACTGTCCTTGCTGCTCGGCACCGGCATGGGCTTCGTCTCGATGAGTTCGATGACAGCCGGATGGGTGCTGAGTGGCGCGTCCAGCCAATGGAAGGGCGCGCGCCCCGGCAAAGTATTCGAGACGCTGGTCGACGGCCAATACGCCAACCCAGTGATGGTGGTCGACGAGATCGACAAGGCGGGCGGCGAGCACGCCTATGACCCGTTGGGGGCACTTTACAGCCTGCTGGAGCACGACACTGCGGGCGCCTTCACCGACGAATTCGCCGAGGTGCCGATCGATGCGAGCCAAGTGATCTGGGTCGCGACCGCCAACGACGCGCGCAACATTCCCGACCCCATCCTCAACCGGATGAACGTCTACGAAGTTCAGGCGCCGGATCGCGAAGCGGCGAGGCAAATTGCAGCGAAGCTCTATCGCGGCATCCGTGCCGATCACGACTGGGGTTCACGCTTCGAAGAGGAGCCCTGTGCGGACGTACTCGATCGCATGTGCGAACTGGCACCGCGGGAAATGCGACGTGCGTGGATGACGGCTTTCGGAAACGCGAAACTCGACCACCGCGAGCGCGTGATCCCGGGGGACCTGCCGGACCCGGGGCTGCGCAAGACGAGCATCGGGTTCATGCAATAGAGCGTTGCATGCTCGATGAAGAAGGGGCGCCTGGGCGCCCCTTCTTCATGTTCGCAGCGAAGCTTCGATCAAGCCTGCTGGCGACGACGACGAGCCATCATGCCCACCACGCCGAGGCCCGCGAGCATCAGCGCATAGGTTTCGGGCTCGGGAACCGGCGCCGTCGTGACGACCGCGTACAGATCGGCAGTGGCAGTCCCGCCCTCACGCACATGGAATTCGGTGGCGGTGGATGCGAGGAATCCGTCGCCCACCACGTTCTCAAAGCCCGTCAGCTTCACGCGGTACTCGGTGCTGCCGATCAGGAAGGACGTGGCGCTGAAAAGGCTGGGGAGCGACACGAAGTCGGCATTCTGGTCGGGCGTGCCGGAGTTGGGCGTGCTGTTGAGGAGGAAGCCGTAGTTGCCCGACACATTGCCCAATGCCGGCGCCGTGAAGTTGAGCGCCAAGGCCAGATCGACGGTGTCGGCGGTGGTGCCGTTCGTCGTCGTGCCGTTGAAGTAGCTGAGGGTGCCAACCTTGAACTTGGTTTCGAAGGCGCTCGAGAAGGCGTCGCCGGTGAAGCTGAGCTTGTTGGGTGGTCCGCCGAAGGCGCTGCTATCGCCCCAGGTGAAGGCGGATGTGCCCACGCCAGTCATGGTGGCGGTGCCTGGCACGGGGTTGACCCATTTGCCTGACGTGCTCCCCTCGACGTCGGCAGCCTGGGCTTGCGCAAAGGAAAGGCACAAGGCAGATGCCAGAACGATAGTTTTTAGTTTCATGAAAAGTCTTCGGATTTAGTGAAGTTTTTTGGAATCGCGCCTCCGCGACGCGAGCGCCACTGTATCGACGCGGGGCTTGCGTCGTATCCCTAGTTTGGGGGGGCGACCCATGGGCGATCCTGTGTTCACGGGAGATGCCCCGCTCAAGTGGCCACCCATGCACAGGAGTCAAGCCTGTGAGGATCGACCGCGGGCGTCCTCGTATGATGACCCGATGCCCATCTCACTCGACGGCCAACTTGTCGTCGCGATTTCATCGCGCGCCCTGTTCGATTTCGAAGAGGAAAACGAAGTCTTCGAAGCCTCTGACGATCGCGCCTACATGCAGCTCCAACTGGCGCGCGTCGACAGCCCCGCCAAGCCGGGCGTCGCATTCTCTCTGGTCAACAAGCTGCTGGCGTTCAACGTCGGCGATGTGCCGCGCGTGGAGGTGGTGATCCTCTCGCGCAACGATCCCGTCTCGGGCATGCGCGTCTTCCGCTCGGCCAAGCACTACGGCCTCCCAGTTCAGCGCGGCGTGTTCACGCGAGGCCAGTCGCCGTGGCGATATTTACGACCGCTGAGTGCTAACTTGTTTCTGTCGACCAACGAGCCCGACGTGAGATCCGCGCTGACGGCGGGAGTGCCTGCGGCGCGCGTGTACCCGCATTCGGCCCGGGCTTCGGATGCGCATCCGAATGAAGTTCGCATCGCCTTCGACGGCGACGCTGTGCTGTTCTCCGACGAGGCCGAACGTGTGTTCCGACGCGACGGGCTGGATGCGTTTCAGTCGCACGAGATGGATCAGGCTCAGACGCCGCTGGCTGCCGGCCCGTTCAAGCCTCTGCTGGAAGCCCTGCATCGCCTGCAGCGTGACCCGTCGGGCACGATGCGCATCCGCACCGCTCTCGTCACGGCCCGCAGTGCGCCGGCGCATGAGCGTGCAATTCGAACGCTGATGGATTGGCACATCGATGTGGATGAGGCGATGTTCCTCGGCGGCTTGCCGAAAGGTGAGTTCCTGCGCGAGTTCGAACCGGACTTCTTCTTCGATGACCAGACAGGGCACGTCGAGAACGCAATGGCACATGTGCCTGCGGGGCATGTGGCGGCAGGCGTCAGCAATGTGATCGCAGAGTGATTCTGAGTTCGTAGTCCGTCCGAGCGACTAAAGCTAAATCACCCGTCTATTTGTGCTGTGCCCGGAGTGCTGTGCCCGGAGTCCGGCAACATCTTGACGTAGCAGGACACATATCCGACTACCCGACCCGGTGGTTTCGCAACATTTCAAGATCCAGCACACGCACACCGCCATATTCGATCCGAATCAGGCCGATGTCCTGCAGCCCCTTCAGCGCCTCGTTCACCCGCTGTCGCGACAAACCGACGACATACCCCAGCTCCTGCTGCGTGATCCGCAGCACCTGCCCCACCCCCGGATACAGCTCCGGATGAAACATCGCCGCCAGCCCGCGTGCCACGCGTGAATCGGTATCGTTCAAGCGGTCGATTTCCACCGCCGCAATAAACTGCCCCAGCCGCTCGTTCAATTGCCGCAACACAAAGCGGTTGAAGGCCAGGCTCGTGTCAAGCAACTCGTGGAAGGTGTCGATAGGCAGACCCACCACCGTGCTTCGTCTCAGCGCCTGGATGTTGTAGCGATACGGCTCGCGCTTGAGCAAGGTGCCTTCGCCAAACCACGCACCGGGCGGCACGCCGGTGAAGGTGATCGGAGGGCCGGCGGAGTTGTCGTTGCTCATCTTGAGCAGCCCGTCGATCACACCGAACCAATATGTCGGCGGCTTGCCGATCCGGCACAGAACGTCACCGGCTTGTGCCGTCGCCGCGCGCATCGACGACACCGCCTGGCCTTTCTCTTGCGAACTAAGGGAAGCGAGCCAGGGAATGTCCGACAGCTCCGCTTCCGACAGCGGGCGAGCGCGCTGCCACAAGGGCACGGACATGTTTGATGCAGTCATCGGACCCTCGGGAAAGTCCTCAGCGGGGTGACCCGTGGATTGTCGTCAGAACGACAACATAGCGTCAAACTCTTCTCTACCATCGACCTCAACGTGACAACTTGCACGCTCTTCCAGTGCGAGGTGTCCAGTCAGGAGGTCCCGTTGTCCACGACATTTCCACGGCTCTTGCTCGACCACGCCGAAAAGCGTCCGCATGCAGCGGCACTGCGCGAAAAGGAATACGGCATCTGGCAGACCACCACCTGGGCGGTTCTGCTGCAAAGGGTGCGCTTCTTGGCCGCCGGCCTGTCTGCTGCCGGATTGAAGCGAGGCCAGCACGTCGTGGTGATCGGCGACAACCGGCCGCGATTGTCCGCATCGATGATTGCGGCGCAGGTGCTGGGTGCGATTCCGGTTCCGCTGTACCAGGACGCGGTGAGCGCGGAGTTCGTCTTTCCGATCAACAACGCCGAGGTCTCATTCGCCATCGCCGAAGACCAGGAGCAGGTCGACAAGTTGATCGAGTTGCGCCCCGAATGCCCTCAACTCGCGCGCATCTGGTACGACAATCCGCGCGGATTGCGCAACTACAGCGAGCCGGGCCTTGCATCGCTCGATTCGCTGATGGAACAAGGCGCCGACCTCGATAAGAAACATCCGGCCCGATTTTCGGGATGGGTGTCCATCGTCAAGCCGAGTGATGTGGCCGCGATGTTCTTCACGTCCGGCACCACGGGCCATCCCAAAGGCGTGGTGCACACGCACTTCACGCTCATCGACCGTGCACTGGCAGGCGCCGCCTTCGACAAGCTCACGAGCGATGAAGAAGTGCTGGCCTACCTGCCACCTGCATGGATCGGCCAGAACATCTTCTCGTATGCGCAATGGCTCGCTTGCGGCTACGTCGTCAACTGCCCGGAATCGGCAGAGACGGTCAGCATTGACCTGAAAGAGATCGGCCCGACCTACTACTTCGCACCGCCGCGCGTATTCGAAGGCATGTTCACCTCGGTGATGATCCGCATGGAAGACGCGGGCGCGATCAAGCGCTGGCTCTTCAAGCGCTTCATGGACGTGGCGCGTCGCGTCGGACCCGCACGCATGGACCGCAAGCCGCTCGGCTTCAGTGATCGCTTGTCATATGCCCTCGGCAATGTGCTGATCTACGGCCCGCTGCGCAACACGCTGGGAATGAGCCGCGTGCGCGTGGCCTACACCGCGGGCGAGGCGATCGGACCCGATCTTTTCGTGTTCTATCGCGCCATCGGCATCAACCTGAAGCAACTCTACGGCTCGACCGAAACCGCCGTGTTCGTCTGCCTGCAGCCCGACAACGAAGCCAAGTCCGACACGGTCGGCGTGCCGATCCATGGGGTGGAACTGCGCGTGCTCGACTCGGGCGAGATCCTCGTTCGATCGCCGGGCCTGCTCAAGGGCTACTACAAGAATCCGGAAGCGACTGCCGAGGTGCTGACGGCAGACGGTTGGTATCGCACCGGCGACGCTGGCTTTCTCGATGCTGGCGGGCACCTCAAGATCATCGACCGCGCAAAAGACGTGGGACGCTTATCGGGCGGCGCGAACGACGGTGCCATGTTTGCCCCCAAGTACGTCGAGAACAAGCTGAAGTTCTTCCCCTTCATCAAGGAAGCGGTGGCCTTCGGCGACAAGAAGGAGAAGGTCTGCGCATTCATCAATATCGATTTCGCGGCGGTGGGCAACTGGGCCGAGCGGCGCAACCTGCCGTATGCGGGCTACACCGATCTCGCGGCAAAGCCTGAAGTGCTCGAACTCGTTCGCGAATGCGTGGAGAAAGTCAACGCCGACCTCGCGCAAGACGAACGACTGGCCGGCAGCCAGATCAGCCGTTTCCTCGTGCTGCACAAGGAACTCGATGCCGACGACGGCGAACTCACGCGCACACGCAAGGTTCGCCGCGGTGCCATTGCCGACAAGTACGGCGTGCTCGTCAACGCACTCTACGCTGGCCGCTCATCGCAGTACATCGAAACCCAGGTGATGTTCGAAGACGGTCGCGTGGGGCTGGTGTCCGCCGAGCTGCGTATCGTCGATGCGAAGGGCTTCACTCCTGTCCGGAGCGCCGCATGACTGCCGCCACCATCAACACCCTCAAGTCCACACGCATCGTGGTGGATGCGTCGAACGACGAGATCATCTCTGCACCGCCGACGATAACCAAATGCCGCACTGGTGAAGTCATCCTCGACGTGCAGAACATCAGCCTGTCCTTCGGCGGCGTGAAGGCGCTTACCGACATCAGCTTCAACGTTCGCGAACATGAGATCCGCGCCATCATCGGACCGAACGGTGCGGGCAAGAGTTCGATGCTCAATTGCATCAACGGCGTCTACCGGCCGCAACAAGGATCGATCACCTTCCGCGGCAAGACCTTCAAGCACATGAACTCGCGGCAGGTCGCGGAAATGGGCGTCGCGCGCACGTTTCAGAACCTTGCGCTCTTCAAGGGCATGAGCGTGCTCGACAACATCATGACGGGTCGCAACTTGCACATGAAGAGCAACATCCTGCTGCAGGCGCTGCGCATCGGTCCGGCTGAAAAAGAAGAAATCAGAAACCGGGAATTCGTCGAACGCATCATCGACTTTCTCGAGATCCAGCCCTATCGCAAGACACCGGTCGGCCGCATGCCCTACGGCTTGCAAAAACGCGTCGACCTGGGCCGCGCCCTCGCGATGGAACCCAAGGTGCTGCTGCTCGACGAACCCATGGCCGGGATGAACTTGGAAGAGAAGCAGGACATGTGCCGGTTCATCCTCGACGTGAATGACGAGTTCGGCACGACCATCGTTCTGATCGAACACGACATGGGCGTGGTGATGGATATCTCCGACCGCGTCGTGGTGCTCGACTACGGCAAGAAGATCGGCGACGGCACGCCCGACAAGGTGAGAAGCAATCCAGAGGTCATCAAGGCCTATCTCGGCACGAGCCATTAAGGCACACGCGATGGGTCCAGTTCTCGAAACCATCTTCGGCGGCCTGATGACAGGCATGCTGTATTCGCTCGTCGCACTCGGCTTCGTGCTGATCTTCAAGGCCTCGGGCGTTTTCAACTTCGCGCAGGGCGCGATGGTGCTCTTCGCCGCGCTGGCCATGGCACGCCTGTCCGAATGGATTCCGCAGTGGACCGCCATCGAGGACAAGCTGTTCGCCAATGCACTCGCCTTCATAGTCACCATGGGGCTCATGATCGTCGTTGCCTGGTTGATCGAGCGCTTCGTGCTGGGCAAGCTCGTCAATCAGGAGGGCATCACGCTTTTGATGGCGACGCTAGGCGTCTCGTATTTTCTCGACGGTTTCGGCCAGACGATCTTTGGCTCCAGCATTTACAAGATCGACGTGGGCATGCCCAAGGACCCGATCTTCCTGTTCGAGAACACTTTCCAGGGCGGGTTGCTGCTCAACAAGGAAGACCTGATGGCCGCGGGAATAGCCGCGGCATTGGTTGCTGCCCTTGCTGCCTTCTTTCAGTACACGGGCACCGGCCGCGCACTTCGCGCCGTGGCCGACGACCACCAAGCTGCTCAATCCATCGGCATTCCGCTGCGCCGCATCTGGGTCATCGTGTGGAGCGTGGCCGGCTTCGTCGCGCTCGTGGCTGGAATCATCTGGGGCAGCAAGCTGGGCGTGCAGTTTTCGCTATCGGTGCTGGCGCTCAAGTCGCTGCCGCTCGTGATCCTCGGCGGGCTCACCTCGGTCCCCGGCGCGATCGTGGGCGGGTTGATCCTGGGCGTCGGCGAAAAACTCGCCGAGGTCTTCGTCGGACCCATGCTCGGCGGTGGCATCGAGATCTGGTTCGCCTACGTGCTCGCCCTCGGCTTCCTTCTCGTGCGGCCACAAGGCCTGTTCGGCGAGAAGATCATCGACCGCGTCTGAAGGACGGCCTCATCATGATCTATCGCGAAAACGGCCAGTTCAAGACGAGCTACCGCGCCGACCAGCAGATCTTCCCAATCTCGCAGGACCGCCTCTTCATCGCCCTGCTTCTCATCGTGGCCTTCGTGGTCGTGCCGGGGCTGGCCAGCGACTACCTGATCCGCGCGATCCTGATCCCGTTCCTCATCATGTCGCTGGCGGCGCTGGGCGTGAACATTCTCGTGGGCTACTGCGGCCAGATCTCGTTGGGCTCGGGCGCCTTCATGGCGGTGGGCGCCTACGGTGCCTACAACTTCTTCTTGCGCATGCCGGGCCTGCCGCTGATCCCCGCGCTAGTCCTCGGCGGGCTGTGCGCAACCCTCTTCGGCATCTTCTTCGGGCTTCCCAGTTTGCGCGTCAAGGGCCTGTACCTTGCAGTCGCAACACTCGCGGCACAGTTCTTCGCCGACTGGATGTTCCTGCGCATCAAGTGGTTCACGCTCGACACGCCCTCGGGCTCGGTATCGGTGTCCAACCTGCAGGTGTTCGGCGTTCCGATCGAAAGCGCCGCAAGCAAATATATCTTCTGCCTGGCAATGCTCGTCGTCATCGCACTGCTTGCCAAGAACCTGGTGCGCAGCGCCATTGGCCGCGAATGGATGGCCATTCGCGACATGGATGTGGCCGCGTCGGTGCTGGGCATTCGGCCGATGTACGCCAAGCTCAGTGCCTTCGCCGTGAGTTCTTTCGTCATCGGCGTGGCCGGCGGCCTGTGGGCCTTTGTGTATCTCGGCGCCTGGGAGCCGGCGGCCTTCTCCGTGGACCAATCATTTCGCCTGCTCTTCATGGTGATCATCGGCGGGCTGGGCTCGATCATGGGCAGCTTCTTCGGCGCGGCCTTCATCGTCGTGCTGCCGATTGCCCTGAATCAGTTCCTGCCCGCCCTGCTCGGCGCGTTCGGCATCACCATCTCAACCGCTGGCATCTCGCATGCCGAGCTGATGATTTTCGGCGGCTTGATCGTGTGGTTCCTGATCGTTGAACCACACGGCCTGGCCAAACTCTGGTCGACAGGCAAACAGAAGCTGCGGCTGTGGCCCTTCCCGCATTGATCTCCAAGCTATGGCTGCGCTTTGCGCCTAGATCCGGCGCCTTTTGACGTGCTGCTCGGACACGTTCGAAATACTCCCAGCCTCTCACTCGTTGCGCTGCGGTTCGATTCTCATGACAGGAGACATTCAATGAAAAGGCTTCTACCCCTCGTTCTGGCACTGGCCGCCGCATCGTCGGTGATGTGCTTCGGCGCTGTCGCGCAGACCAAAGAACAGTTCATCCCTGTGCTGTCCTACCGCACCGGGCCCTATGCCCCCAATGGCGTGCCCTGGGCCAACGGCTTCGTGGACTACCTGAAGCTCGTGAATGCCCGTGGTGGCGTGAACGGCGTCAAGCTCGTCTGGGAAGAATGCGAGACCGGTTACGACACCGCCCGCACCGTCGAGTGCTATGAGCGCCTCAAGGGAAAGAACGGTGGCGCATCGTTCGTGCAGCCGCTGTCCACCGGCGGCACCTTCGCCATCACGGAAAAGGCGCCCACGGACAAGATTCCGCTCGTGACGGTGGGCTACGGCCGCAGCGAAGCCGCCGACGGCACCGTCTTCAAGTGGAACTTCCCGCTGGCCGGCACCTACTGGGTCGCGAGCGACACCATCTTGCAGGCCATCGCGAAGAAGGAAGGCGGCTGGGCGAAGCTCAAGGGCAAGAAGATCGCCCTGGTCTATCACGACAGCCCCTTCGGCAAGGAGCCGATCGCGCTGATGAGGGAGCGTGCCGCACTGCACGGCTTCGAGCTGATACTGCTGCCGGTCACGGCGCCGGGCGTCGATCAGAAATCCACCTGGCTGCAGATTCGCCAATTGCGTCCCGACTATGTGACGCTGTGGGGCTGGGGCATCATGAACACCACCGCCATCAAGGAAGCTCAGGCCACCGGTTATCCGCGCGAAAAGATGTACGGCGTATGGTGGGCCGGCGCCGAGCCGGACGTGAAGGACGTTGCCGACGGAGCCAAGGGCTACAACGCCGTGACCATGCAGCACGGTGCGGAACCGCAGTCGAAGGTGGTCAAGGACATCCTCGACATGATCCACGCCAAGGGCCAGGGCACGGGACCGAAGGAAGAAGTCGGCCAGGTGCTCTACATGCGCGGGGCGATGAGCGCGATGCTCGGCGTCGAAGGCATCCGCTCGGCACAGGGACGCTTCGGCAAGGGCAAGGTCATGACCGGCGAACAAGTGCGCTGGGGTCTGGAAAACCTGAACCTCACGCAACCCAAGCTCGATGCGCTCGGCTTTGCCGGCGTGATGCGCCCCATCAGCACCTCGTGCTCGGACCACATGGGATCAGCCTGGGCACGCATACACACCTGGGACGGCAAGCAATGGAAGTTCAGCTCCGACTGGATGCAGGCTGACGAGCAGATCATCAAGCCGCTGGTGAAGGCCACGGCGGCGAAGTACGCGGCTGAAAAGAAGCTCATCCCGCGCACTGGTGAAGATTGCCAGTCGTGAGGCCAAGCAAGGCATTGCCAATAGACAGGAAAACTGATGTCCACCGAACAAACGATCGTCCTCAACGTCAATGGCATTGAGGTGATCTACAACCACGTGATCCTCGTGCTCAAGGGCGTGTCGCTGCAGGTACCCGAGGGCAGCATCGTCACGCTGCTGGGCGGCAACGGTGCGGGCAAGACGACCACCCTGCGGGCAGTGAGCAATCTGCTTGCCGGCGAGCGCGGCGAAGTGACCAAGGGCTCCATTGAATTGCGCGGCGAACGCATCGAGGCGCTCAGCACCTCGGACATGGTCAATCGGGGGGTGATCCAGGTGATGGAAGGACGGCACTGCTTCGCCCACCTGACCATCGAAGAGAACCTGATGACCGGCGCCTACACGCGGCGCGACGGCAAGGCCGCAATCGATGCGACGCTTGAGAAGGTCTACAACTACTTTCCTCGCCTCAAGACGCGGCGCGGTTCACAGTCCGCCTACACCTCGGGCGGCGAGCAGCAGATGTGCGCCATTGGGCGTGCGCTGATGGCAAATCCGAAGATGGTGCTGCTCGACGAACCCTCGATGGGCCTCGCGCCGCAGATCGTCGAGGAGGTGTTCGAAATCGTGAAGGACTTGAACTCCAAGGAGCGCGTGACCTTCTTGCTTGCCGAGCAGAACACCAACATGGCGCTGCGCTATGCCGACTACGGCTACATCCTCGAGAACGGACGCATCGTGATGGATGGGGCTGCCAAGGATCTGGCCGAGAACGAGGACGTGAAGGAGTTTTACCTGGGCATGGGCGGCAGCGACCGCAAGAGCTTCCGCGACGTGAAGAGCTACAAGCGCCGCAAGCGCTGGTTGTCTTGAGGCGGGACCAGGAGTTGATGACCATGAGTGATGACTTCTTTGCACCGCCCGCCTTCAAGCCCGCAGAGGCCTTGATCCAGCTCAAGCGCAGCCTGCGCGACTTGCGACCGCTCGCCGAGCGCGGCGACGGCTTCGAATTGCAGGGCAAGCGCGTGATCGAGCTGCTGGTCGAAGGGCAGACCATCATCGCCAGGCTCGCGCAGCGGCAGTCGCAGACGCCGCAGTGGGACAAGCTCGTGTTGAAGAACAGTGCCGATGTGCGCAAGTGCGTCGACGAGGCGAAGAAGCGCCTCGTGCGCTGGACGGAGGAATGACCTGGATGAGCGCCATGTCTGCCGCACACTATGACGCCCTGGAGTCGCGATTGCCGCAGCAGCGCGAGCAGGCACTGATGGCCTCGCTGCCCGAGCTTATCGCGCATGCCCGCGCGAATGCGCCCGCCTACGCGACCATCCTGCAGGATGTAACGCCGAACAAGATCGACTCCCGCGCGGCGCTGGCGACATTGCCGGTCACGCGCAAGAGCGAACTCATCGAGCGGCAGAGGGCGGCGCGCGCGCACGGAGACCCATTCGGCGGCTTTTCCACCATCGGCTGGCGTCCGCGAAGCGGGGCAATCCGCGTTTTCGCGTCCCCCGGCCCGATCTACGAACCCGAGGGCTCGGAGCTCGACTACTGGCGGGGCGCGCGTGCACTCTTCGCCGCGGGATTTCGTGCGGGTGACCTCGTGCACAACAGCTTCAGCTATCACCTGACCCCTGCAGGTTCGATGATGGAAACCGCCGCGCATGCACTGGGCTGCACGGTCTTCCCGGGCGGCGTGGGCAACACTGAACTGCAGCTGCAGGCGGCGTCCGAATTGCAACCGCACGGCTATGTCGGCACGCCGAGTTTCTTGAAGATCATGGTGGACAAGGCATGCGAGCAAGGCATCGCTCTGTCCTCGTTGCGCAAGGCATTGCTGTCCGGCGAGGCATTTCCGCCCAGCCTGCGCGACTGGTTCGCGGCGCGGGGCATCGCGGGTTACCAATGCTACGCGACAGCAGACCTCGGCCTCATCGCGTACGAAACCGAAGCGCGCGAAGGGCTCGTGCTCGACGAGCATGTCATCGTCGAAATCGTCCGACCCGGCACCAACGACCCGGTGCCGTCGGGCGAGGTCGGCGAGATCGTGGTGACCACGCTCAACCGCGACTACCCGCTGATCCGTTTCGGCACAGGCGACCTATCCGCCGTGATGCCGGGGACGTGCCTCACAGGCCGCACCAACACCCGCATCCGCGGCTGGATGGGCCGAGCCGATCAGACAGCCAAGGTGCGCGGCATGTTCGTCCATCCGTCGCAGGTTGCTGCCATCGCTCGGCGCCACCCCGAAGTCAGTCGCGCCCGCCTGGTCGTGAGCGGCGAAATGGCCAACGACCAGCTGACGCTGCATGTCGAAGTGGCGCAGCGGCCCGACGGGCTCGACGCGCGCATCGCGCAAAGCATTCGCGACGTGACCAAGCTGCGCGCCGAGGTGGTGTTCAGCGAACCGGGTTCCTTGCCCAATGACGGAAAGGTGATCGAGGACGCGCGCAGCTACGAGTAGTTCGGACCTCGTGCTTTCCCGGTGTTACGTAGTTTCCGCATGTCGCTCGCATGGGGGCCGCAGACAATTTGTTTCTGCACCGACAACCAGGATCCGTCCGTCATGAAACGTTTGCTCCTCACCACCGTGGCCGCCTTCTTCGCCACCACCGCATTCGCCGAATACCCCGACAAGCCGATCACCATCGTCGTACCCTTCGCTGCCGGCGGCCCGACTGACAAGGTGGCGCGCGACATGGCCGAGGCGCTGCGCAAGCCGCTGGGCGGAACGATCATCATCGAGAACGTGGGCGGCGCGGGCGGCACGCTCGGCGCGACCAAAGTCGCCAAGTCCGCACCCGACGGCTACACGCTGCTGCTGGCCCACGCAGGCATTTCGACGGCACCGGCCCTGTATCGCAACCTCCAGTACAAGACGCTCGAGGACTTCGAGTACCTTGGAATGATCAACGAGGTGCCCATGACGATCGTGGCCAAGCCGACCATGCCCGCGAAGAACTATGGCGAACTGGTGAAATGGCTGGAGGCCAACAAGGGCAAGATCAACCTTGCCAACGCCGGCATCGGATCGGCATCGCACCTGTGCGGTCTCATGTTCCAGAGCAGCATCAAGATCGACATGCAAACCGTGCCGTACAAGGGTACTGGCCCCGCCATGACGGACCTCATCGGTGGCCAGGTCGACATCATGTGCGACCAGACCACCAACACGACGGGGCAGATCGAGAGCGGCAAGATCAAGGCTTACGCCGTCACGAGCAAGCAGCGCCTGAAGACGCCGATCCTGGTCAACCTGCCGACCTTGGACGAGGCAGGACTAAAGGACTTCAACGTCACGATCTGGCACGCGATGTATGCCCCGAAGGGCACACCCAAGGCCGTGGTCGACAAGATCAACGGCGCTTTGAAGCAGGCTTTGAAAGATGCCGACTTCATCAAGCGTGAAGAAGCGCTTGGCGCGATGATCATCACCGATTCGCGCGTCAATGGCCCGGAGCACAAGAAGTTTGTCGAGAGCGAAATCAGCAAGTGGGGCCCGCTGATCAAGGCCGCGGGGCAGTACGCTGACTAAGCTAAGTTCTGCTGCCCGGGTCCGAAAGGCCGCCGTCGGGCGGCCTTTTTTGCTCTATCAGCGCAGCGTGATCGGAATGGTCACCGGTCCGTCGTTGACGAGATACACCTGCATGTCAGCGCCGAACTCGCCGCTGGCGACGAACGCGTGCTGCGAAGCTGCAGTAGCGACAACTCTTCGTACAAGGCCCTGCCAAGCGCGTGAGGCGCGGCGCCCGTGAAGCTCGGCCGATTGCCCCCGGACACATCGGCTGCCAGCGTGAACTGGCTGACAATGAGGAGCCCGCCGTTGACGTCGACCACGCTGCGGTTCATCTTGCCGGCATCGTCGCTGAAGATGCGCAGCTTCAAGAGCTTGGCGACGAACTTGTCAGCGATGGACTCCGTGTCATCGGGCTCGGCACAAACGAAGACCAAAAGGCCGCGACCGATTTCACCGGTGACGCGCTTGTCGACTTCGACACGCGCTTGCGCGACACGTTGAACGAGCGCGAGCATCCTCTTCAGTCCGCCACCATACCCACCGGCTCTTCGCCCGCCGGGAGCAGCTCGATGGTCACGCGCAGGCCACGCACCGCGCGAATGAGACGACGCTCCGCCTGGTCCCGCTCGCGTGCGGCGCGAGCCAGCGTCCAGTGCGCGGGAACGTGCATGTGCAACTGACAGAACTTGGCACCGGCCGCCCGGCGCGTACGAAGGTGGTCGAAGCGGACGTCGTCCGTCATCAGCGCCTGCAGGGCCGCGTCGATGCGGCCACGGTCTTCGTCGGAGAGCGCACGGTCCATCAGTCCATCCACCGATCGCCTGAGAAGGCTGAAAGCCTCGCGAAGAATGTTGAGCGCGACCAGGACCGCGAGCAACGGATCCAGCCACAACAGGCCCGTGAGCGGCACGAGCAACAGGCCACCCGCCACGCCCACGGACGTCCACACGTCAGTCATCAGATGCCGCGCATCGGCCTCCAGCGCGATCGAGTCATGACGCCTTGCTGCGCGAAGCATCGCGGTGGCGAGCACCCCGTTGATCACCGAACTGCCGATCGACAAGGCCACGCCCCAGCCCAGGCTTTCGATCGGCTGCGGCGAGAACCACCGAGGCACCGCCGTCCAGATGATCGCGAGGGAGGCGACGAGGATCATCATCGCCTCGAAGCCGCTGGAAAAATACTCGGCCTTGTTGTGCCCATAGGGATGGCCGTCGTCAGCCGGCGCCTGGGCGATGGTCACCATTGCGAGCGCGAAGAGCGCCGCGGCGAGATTGACAAAGGACTCCATCGCGTCCGACAGCAGACCTACCGAATCGGTGACCCACCAGGCCGCGGTCTTCAAACTGATGGTCGCAATGGCTGCGAGCACCGAGAGCTTGAGAAAAGTGCGGACCGAGTACCCGCCGCCCACGCCGGTCGAAGAAGATGTCGCCACGACCCCGCTCACTTCCCGGCGTCCACAAGAGGCATCATGCGGCCACCGTCACGCGTGCGAACTTGCGCTTGCCGACCTGCACGACATAGGTGCCCGCATCGAGCTTGAGCCCGCGATCGCTGACCACGCTGCCGTCGATCCGTACCCCCCCGCCATCGACCAGACGCATGGCTTCGCTCGTGGAAGGAGCAAGATTGGCTTGCTTGAGCAACGAGCCGATACCCAGTGGCGCTCCGCCGAGGTCGACCGACGGAATCTCGTCAGGCACGCCGCCCTTGGCCCGATTGTTGAAGTCCGCCTCGGCCGCGTCCGCCGCCGACACACTGTGAAAGCGTGCCGTGATTTCCTTGGCGAGCAGCACCTTGGCTTCCTTCGGATTGCGCCCGGCGTCGACCTCGGCCTTGAGCTTTGCGATCTCGTCTTCCGCGCGCCAGCTCAGGAGCTTGAAGTACTTCCACATCAAGATGTCACTGATCGACAGGATCTTGGCGAACATGTCATTGGCAGGGTCGGTGATGGCGATGTAGTTGCCCTTGCTCTTGGACATCTTCTCGACGCCGTCCAGACCTTCGAGCAGCGGCATCGTGAGGATGCACTGTGGTTCTTGCCCGTATTCGCTTTGCAGCGCACGGCCGACAAGAAGGTTGAACTTCTGGTCGGTGCCGCCGAGTTCCAGGTCGCTCTTGAGCGCGACCGAGTCGTAGCCCTGCATCAGCGGATACAGGAACTCATGCACGCTGATGGGCGTGCCGGCCTTGAAGCGCTCGCTGAAATCGTTGCGCTCCATCATCCGCGCCACGGTGTACTTGGCGGCAAGCTGGATCATGCCTCGCGCGCCCAGTGGATCGCTCCACTCGGAGTTGTATCGGATCTCGGTCTTCGCAGGGTCGAGCACCATGCTCGCCTGCTTGTAGTAGGTCTTGGCGTTGGCCTCAATCTGCTCGCGCGTAAGCGGCGGGCGAGTGGTGTTGCGGCCGGACGGATCGCCAATCATCGACGTGAAATCGCCGATCAGGAAAATCACGGTATGACCTAAGTCCTGCAACTGTCTCAGCTTGTTGAGAACTACCGTATGCCCGACATGAATGTCCGGCGCGGTCGGGTCAAGTCCTAATTTGATTCGAAGTGGCACACCTGTTGCATATGAACGTGCAAGCTTGGCGAGCCAGTCAGTTTCGGGCAACAGCTCGTCACAACTCCGCTTTGAGACAGCCATCGCTTCGAGAACCTGATCGGTGATCGGGTACCCGGAGGCGCCGGGGGTGGTGTTGGGGGCTTGATCGACAGGCTGGTTCATTGGGAACGTCAACGGTTCTGGAAGGGGGCCTGAAATGGGGCTATTAGGGACTTTTGCGCAGTGGCAGATCGCTATACTGCGCAGCGGCTGTAGCCGGGCGGAAGAGCCTGGCTTCCGCACGATCCTGGCGGGACTTGAAAGCGTCACGAATTCTAGTGGACGCCTCGGGTCGTGAAGAGCAACCAAAGCAGCGTCGCATGGCGCAAGCAAGCTATCCGGGCCACGCCCGGCCAAATCAAATTGAGTTCGTTGGATTCTGTTGACAGCGCTTTGGCTTCAGCCCTCGAGCGCACCGGACGTTTCGTCACCCGCCACCCCCGCAGCCTCACATCTGCAGTCGTCCTGGCGTTGGCGGGTTTTGGCGCAACTGCTTTCGGTGTCTCGTCAATGGCACCGGACGCGGCTGACCTGCCCAGTCGGATCGTGACAGAAAGCGTCACACCCGAGGGCATTTCGTCACAACTCGAAGCATTGGCCGCCAACGATCTGGAGTTGTTTCGCAACGACTTGACGCGTGCCAGCGACACCGCCGACTCGCTGCTAACCCGGCTAAACGTCCACGATCCCCGCGCAGCCGCATTCCTGCGCAGCGATGCGGTTGCCAAAAAACTTCTGACCGGCCGCGCCGGCAAGATGGTCCAGGTTCGCATCGATGCATCCGGAGAACTCGAAGAGCTGGTCGCCCGCTCCGCGGCGGAAAGCCCCGACCAAATCGGTACCCATTTCACCCGTCTGCACGTTTCGCGCGTCAACGAGCAGTTCCAGGCCAAAATCGAGACGGCCGCACTGTCCTCCCAAGTGCGCATGGGCAGCGGGGTCATCCGCAATTCGCTCTTCGCTGCGACCGACGAGGCCCACATCCCTGATCCGGTGGCGAGCCAGCTCGCGGAAATCTTCGCGACGGACATCGACTTCCACCGCGAACTTCGTCGCGGCGACAGCTTCCGCCTGATTTATGAAGCGCTCACCGCCGACGGCGAGCCCATCACCTGGAACCAGTCATCAGGCCGCGTGCTAGCCGCTGAGTTCACAAGCGGTGGCAAGACCTTTGCGGCAGTCTGGTTCAAGGATCCGGCCAGCGGCAAGGGCGCGTACTTCGACATGAATGGTCAGAGCAAACGCCGCTCGTTCCTTGCGAGTCCGATGGAGTTCTCGCGGATCACATCCGGCTTCGCGATGCGCTTCCATCCGGTCCTGCAGACCTGGAAACAGCACAACGGCGTCGACTACGGCGCGCCCAGCGGCACTCCAGTGCGCACAGTCGGTGACGGCATGGTGGACTTTGCGGGCTGGCAGAACGGCTACGGCAACGTCATCAGCATCAATCACAGCAATAACCGCTCGACGGTCTATGCGCACCTGAGCCGCATCGATGTCCACAAGGGCCAGCGCGTCGACCAGGGCATGGTCATCGGGGCGGTCGGCGCGACCGGCTGGGCGACCGGCCCGCACCTGCACTTCGAGGTAAAGCTCAATGGCCAGCAGCAGAATCCATTAAACATCGCCAAGGCCTCCGAGACCGTGGCCATCTCGCCGAGTGCCAAGGCGCAGTTCGCGCAAATGGCGCAGGGCGTTCGGGCACAACTCGACGCGGCGCAGACGGTGGCCGGGGCGAGCATGTACGCCGAATAAATCATTCGCCTCGTCACCCGAACAAGGCCCGCTCGACGCGGGCCTTGTTCTGTTCAGCGGGCACAATCGACAGCATGTCGAATCTCTTCATCGGGCTCATGTCCGGCACTTCGCTCGACGGGGTGGATGGCGTCTTGTGCGACTTCGGCGCGGACGGCCCTGCAGCGGTGCAAGTTCTGGCGCATGCGCATCGCCCATTCGATCCGGCGATGGCTGCGGAATTGCTGGCATTGAATTCTTCAGGGGCCGATGAGCTTCATCGGGCCGCCCTTGCCGGGAACGCACTCGCTCGCGTGTATGGCGCCATGGTGAGCGATCTTCTTCACAAAGTTGGCATATCAGCTTTCGCCGTTCGGGCTATCGGTGCCCACGGGCAAACGGTCAGGCATCGTCCCGGGGAGTTCGATGGAACGGGCTACACGCTTCAGTTGAACAGCCCGGCCTTGCTGGCGGAACTGTGCGGCATCGATGTCGTGGCTGACTTCCGCTCCCGCGATGTTGCGGCCTGTGGACAAGGAGCGCCACTGGTGCCGGCGTTTCACAGAGCGGTATTCGGCCGCGATGGAGAAGCGGTGGCCGTGCTCAACCTCGGCGGCATCGGCAACCTCACCGCCTTGCTGCCAGATGGTCGGACCATCGGCTTCGACTGCGGCCCGGGCAATGCCCTGATGGACCATTGGTGCTCACTGCACCGAGGGAATCCCTTCGACCGAAATGGCTCATGGGCGGAGACGGGCAATATCGATACAGCGTTACTGCAGCGCATGCAGGCTGACCCGTTTTTCCACAAGTCGCCGCCAAAGAGCACGGGGCGCGATCTCTTCAATGCCGCATGGCTGCAACGCGTGATCGACGCTGGCCCGACGTCGACAGATCCAACGGACATCCAGGCGACGCTTGCCGAACTGACGGCGTGGGCCGCAGCCGAAGCGATCTCGCACCACGCGCCCGGCGCGTCCCGCGTCCGCGTGTGTGGAGGAGGCGCGCTGAATGGACATGTCATGCGCCTGATCGCATCCCGGCTGGGTTCGGCATCGGTGCTGCCTACGGATGTAGAAGGCCTCCCCGCAGGCGAGGTCGAAGCAGCCGCCTTCGCCTGGCTCGCCAAGGCCTTTGTGGATCGCCGGCCAGGCAATCTGGTCGCCGTCACCGGAGCAGCAGGGCCACGAGTTCTCGGCGCCTTGTACCCAGCCTGACTCGACCTGCGCGCCCCCAGCAAAAAGCCGCCCGAAGGCGGCTCTTGTCAAGCAAGAGAGGCGGTCAGACCGAGAAGCTCGATCCGCAGCCGCAGGTGGTTGTTGCGTTCGGATTCTTGATCACGAACTGGGCCCCTTGGAGGTCGTCCTTGTAATCGATCTCGGCACCGGCCAGATACTGCAGGCTCATCGCGTCGATCAGCAAGGTGACGCCGTTCTTGTGCATCTGCGTGTCATCGTCATTGATGATCTCGTCAAAGGTAAAGCCGTACTGGAAGCCAGAGCACCCCCCGCCTTGCACAAAGACACGCAGCTTGAGGTCGGGATTGCCTTCCTCGTCGACAAGTTCCTTGACCTTTGATGCGGCGCTGTCGGTGAACACCAGCGGAGGCGGCGGTTCATCGTAGTGCGGGGCGGTGGTGCGGTTGTCGGCGACTGCGCTCATCTGGATTCCTTCGGGAACGTGCGAACCCGCATTATCCGCCGTTCGAAGCCGCCAGTTTCAACGCGGGTTTCTCATCGGCCTTCAGCGGTCGCAATTCACCATCTATGGTGGCACCTTGGTGCATTTCGAGGACCTCGTAGCGAACATCTCCTACGATGCTGGCCTTGGGCTGCAATTCGAGCAATTCGTCCGAAATCACGGGGCCCGCCACGCTGCCGTTGATGATCACGTGGGCGGCCTTTACTTTGCCCATGACACGTGCCTTCTCGCTGATGACGAGAATGCTGTGGCCCTCACCGGTTGCCACGACATCGCCATGAACTTCACCGTCGATGCGAAGCCCCTCGGTGAAACGCAATTCACCCTGAATGACGGTTCCCTCGCCGATCAACGTACGAATCGGCGGCTGCTTCTTCTTGCTGAACATGATGTCTCCCAACATGGTCGTCTGCGGTAATCGATGCGGGATCACAGACGAGACTTCATAACTGGGGCGGAAAGGGTTGCCTTGACCCCGCCGCTCGCGTCCAACACCCGGACTTGAACGGTTTTTAACACGGCCGCTGCTGGGTGGTCGATCAATTCTTCAACCCGTAAATACTGTTTCATATGCAATGGTTTAGGGCCGCCAGGCGCCAGTAAGGACCAAGCTTTGCCGTCCATCGTGCCCTGAAGCGTCACGTCGTAACTGCCACGAAACTCGGGCACGTTTTTGCCGGGTTGCATCACCAGGAACTGGAACCGCACCTGCTCCGGAGATTTGGCATAGACCTGAAGACTTCGGATGTTCACCCCTGAGCTGACACCCGCAGGCAGCAGTCGTTCAAAGAAGCCCAGATTCGCCTTGAGCGAGAGGTTCTCAGCTTCGATTTGCTTTAGCTGCTGCACCAGCCGCTCTTGCGATGCCTTTTCGGATTTAAGCAGGCTGTCGGCAGTGTTCGCGATCGACAGACTTCTCTCCCGTTCCGCCTGCAGTTGCGCCACCTCGATTCGCAGTTTGGCCAACTCGGCTTTGGCACCGCGATCAAGGCCCGCGATGTCCTTGCCGAACTCGAAGGCCCACACTGCAATGGCTGCAGAAAAGCCCAGAACAAGCGCCACCGCGGCCCACCGCAGTGGCCAGGGCAGGTGACTGCGAACGATCATGCGCGGCGCACTGATCGACAGTCTTCGACGCATCAGTTTCCAGCGCATGTCCGATGTGTCCGATGGCTTCAGGTCAGAGGCTGAGAGTATTTCGAGCGTGTCCGAGCAGGACGTCAAAAGGCACCTGATCTAGATGCAAAGCGCAGCCATAGTGCAGCTCATGCTATGGCGAGCATTTGTAACGACGAGCAGGGATCTTTTGGCGTGAATGAGCGGGCATGATCGAAATACTCTCAACCTCTCAGGCCGTCCAAATCGGACCTGTCCACTTGTGTGCAATGCACCGAGCAAGAAAAAGGCCGCATAAATGCGGCCTTTTTCTTGCTCGGTGAACAATAAGCGTCAGCGCTTGCTGAACTGCTTCCGGCGACGCGCGCCGTGCAGACCGACCTTCTTACGTTCAACTTCACGCGCATCACGCGTCACGAAGCCAGCGTGGCTCAGTGCGGGCTTGAGCGCCGCGTCGTAGTCAATCAGGGCACGGGTAATACCGTGGCGTACCGCGCCAGCCTGACCCGACTCGCCGCCACCATGAACGTTGACCTTCACGTCGAAGGCCGCGTCGTTAGCGGTCAGCACGAGCGGCTGACGCACAACCATGATGGACGTCTGGCGGCCGAAATACTGATCAACCGGCTTACCATTGACGAGGATCTGCCCCGTGCCTTTTTTGATGAAAACGCGTGCCACCGAAGACTTGCGACGGCCGGTTCCGTAATTCCAATTTCCGATCATCACCGCTCCTTAGATCTCGAGCACTTTGGGCTGCTGGGCGGTGTGCGGGTGGGTACCACCGGCATAGACCTTCAGCTTCTTGACCATCGCATAGCCCAGCGGCCCTTTGGGGAGCATGCCCTTCACGGCCTTTTCGAGCGCACGGCCCGGATGCTTGGCTTGCATGTCTTTGAACTTGGTGCCGTAGATACCACCGGGAAAACCCGTGTGACGGTAGTACACCTTGTCGTTGGCCTTGTTGCCGGTGACGCGAATTTTGTCTGCATTGACGACGACAATGAAGTCGCCGGTATCGACGTGAGGCGTGTAGATGGCTTTGTGTTTGCCGCGCAGGCGGAGGGCGACTTCACTGGCCACCCGTCCGAGAACCTTGTCGGTTGCGTCAATCACAAACCACTCATGCTCCACTTCGGCCGGTTTTGCGCTGAAGGTTTTCATGAAATGACTTGGGTTAAGAATCGAGCCCCGCTTTGGCTGACGACTTCGTTTCCGAACTCGCAACCGGTCCTGCGGTCGGCGCCGCTTCTCTTGATGGCGGCCTCTTAGGCAGGTCGTCCTGGGCAGAACCCAAAACGCATTTTTTCCTGGGGCTGTTGTGGGAAAGCTTTGGATTCTATCAGATGACCCCGCAAGGCAAATCGAACCGAATTAAGGTCTTGGTGTGCGCCCCGGTCAATTGGCCTTAACTAGGCCGCCAGCCATGGTCCTGGGTGCCGGTTCGCTGCCTGCGCTTCGATTGAGCGATCTGCAGGTCACACCTTATTATGGGGATGCAAAGCAACAGTGGGCCTGACAATTGACCCACCCCGAGAGGAATTCTCGGCTGGCGCCTCACCTTTTGCGGAGCCGCCGGCTGCCAGACGACGCCATTACCATGCAAACTGTTCCGTGGATCATCATTGGTGCCTTGCTTGGCACGGCTGCGATCGCATTGGGGGGGTGGGTGCTGCGCTCTCGCGCAGCAGCACCACAAGCATCTTTGCCTACCGATTGGGCACTCGTAGCGCGGCTGGTCTTCAACACCGACGAGCGCCGGCTCTACCGCCTTCTCAGAGAGGCTCTTCCTCATCAGATCATCCTGTCCAAGCTTCCGCTGGTGCGCTTTTGCCACCCGACGGACGCGAATGAGCTTCGCTATTGGTACGACCTGCTGGGCGCAATCCATGTGGCGTTCGCCGTTTGTAGTGCCAATGGGCGCGTACTGGCGACCATCGATCTTGACGCCGAGCAAATTGGTTCGCGCAGAACCACCCAAATCAAGCAGTCGGCGCTCGCCGCCTGCCGAGTGCGCTACCTGCGATGCCCATCCGACCGCCTGCCAACTATCGCGGAGCTTCAATTGCTCGTGCCACAGCACACCAACACGCCTCGGGGGCCGCAGGCCGCGCCAGCCCCGAGCCCCAGTCTTCACGAAGCTCGGGATTTCCTGTCCAGCACCGTCGCGAACCGGCGGGCCGAGCGAACAGCGCTTTGGCAGGACTCCACGTTCTTCCAAGATTCCTTCTTCGCTCCTGACAACCGGTTGGACGGCTCCGGCTCGTCTGAATTTGGAGACCTGAGCGGCTCAGGTGCTCAACAGCGACCCGACGTTCCGCGTCACTCACCAGATGACGTTGACGGCGTGGTGGTGGATAGCCGGCGTCATTCAAATCCGACGCGTCACTAAGCTCAACCGCTCAGACGCCGCGTACGATGCGCGCCATGAGCGCATCCGACGAGTCTTCCATTTCGACCCGGACACCCTTCACCGGCCTGACACCGGACATGGTGCTGGACGCGCTTGAGGTCGTCGGCCTGCGCGGGGACGGCCGATTGTTGCAACTCAATTCCTATGAAAACCGCGTCTTCCAGGTTTTTCTGGAGGATGGCAGGGTGGTCGTGGCGAAGTTCTATCGACCGGGTCGATGGACCGATACACAAATCCTCGAAGAACATCTATTCGCGGCTGAACTCGCTGCCGCCGAAGTGCCGGTCGTCGCGCCTCTGGTGCTAGCGTCAACGCCCGATCCAGCCATTACAGTGCGCCTCGTCGGCAATCCGCCCACCCTGGCTGCTGCGGGGGGCCATCGTTACGCCATCTCGCCGCGACGATCAGGGCGATCACCCTCGCTGGAGTCGATCGAGCATCTGGAGTGGATCGGGCGATTCATCGGCCGCATGCACTCAATCGGCGCCCGCAGGCCGTTCGAGCACCGCCTCAAATTGAGCGTGGCTACGCTCGGTCGCGCATCTCGGAACTGGATCATCGAATCCAATCTTTTGCCGCCCGACATCCGAGCCACATGGACCGGGATCGTCGACGAGGCCCTCGACTTGGCCGACGCGGCATTCGAACGTGCGGCGCCGACGCGGTCGATTCGCCTGCACGGCGACTGCCACATCAACAATCTGCTGTGGACCGATGAAGGCCCCCATTTCGTAGATCTCGACGACGCGATGAACGGCCCCGCCGTCCAGGACTTGTGGATGATGTTGTCCGGCGAACCAAACGCCAATCGGGAACAGATGCGGGCACTGCTTACAGGCTACGAATCGTTCATGGAATTTGACGATCGGGAGCTGGGACTGATCGAGGCCTTGCGCACACTGCGCCTTGTTCATCACAGCGCTTGGCTCGCCAAGCGGTGGGACGACCCGGCGTTCCCCATTGCATTTCCCTGGTTCGGTGGTGCCTCGTACTGGCAACAGCAAGCACAGGTGCTGCGAGAGCAAATTGCCGCCATGCACGCATCTCCTGCAACCTAGGGGATGCCGCCCTATAACACCCTTCAAACCCCCTGAACACGGGATGTGCTACGACTCTGTAATACCTAACATCCGCCCATCGCAAAGGGAGGAGCCCGATGCGAGTACTAACTCAGAGAAGGGACACACCAAATGAAACGTACTCTCCTAGCTGCAGCACTGCTGGCAATCGTTGGCAGTGCCAACGCAACCGTGAGCCTCGTCGGCGGGAAGGAAAACCATTTCGATGACTACGACGCGCCCCCGGTCTTGACCGCCCCGCAGTCTTCAGGCCTGCAAGACACGAAGCTGGTTTCGGACAATCCGCTTGACCAGATCACCGCCACCTTCCTGGGCAAAGAAGCCGCCCACATCAATCAGTTTTATGTCAACGGCAGCCTGGTCTTCAACAACCTCGCAGCAGCACCGTCGACCTACGGCCCGTTCTACGCCAGTTCGCCGCTGGACTTCAAGTTCCGGGACGCCGATGACGGCAGCGAAGTTTCAAACGGCGGCAACCTGCTTGCCTTCGCAAGCTACGTCGTTCTCGGCACCTTCGACCATGGCGCATTAACAAAGTACACCAAGGGCGGCGAATACGACTTCGTCCTCGGTTTCAACGACGGCTACAAAGTCGACGCTGACTATGACGACCTCGTCGTCGGCGTCAAGGTTTCGGTTGTTCCGGAACCCGAGACCTATGCCCTCATGTTGGCTGGCCTCGGCATCATGGGCTTTGTCGCCCGTCGCCGCCGCGCTGACTGAATATTCCAGTCTCGAGTTGGGATATGAGCCGACCTTCGGGTCGGCTCTATTCATTTCTGAATCAGCTATTTCATTTCGACATCGGGCCCGGACTCGGGCCCCTATCAAAATCAGCTCATCAGAAGCGCATTGACCCGGCGCACATAGGCCGCCGGATCTTCCAGGTGCCCGCCTTCCGCCAGCAAGGCTTGGTCAAAAAGGATGTGAGCTAGATCGTCGAAATGCGCACTGCCGTCGAGTCGTTTCACAAGCGCATGTTCGGCGTTGACTTCGAGAATCGGGCGTGATGCAGGCGCGCCTTGGCCAGCCTGCTTCAGGAGCCGCGCGAGGTGGCCGCTCATGTCGCCCTCCACTACCACCAGGCATGCCGGTGAGTCGACCAAACGGGTGGTGATACGCACGTCCTTCGCCCTGTCCTTCAGTGCTTCCTTCAAGCGATCGAGCACTGGCTTGAACGCAGTGGCTGCTTCCTCGGCTTGCTTCTTCTCCGCTTCGTCCTGCAGATTGCCAAGATCTACTGAGCCCTTGGCGACGCTTTGCAGCGCCTTGCCGTCGAACTCGTAGAGGTGGCTCAGCATCCACTCGTCCACACGATCGACGAGCAGCAACACCTCGATTCCCTTCTTGCGGAAGATTTCGAGTTGCGGGCTGCTCCTGGCGGCCGCCAGGCTGTCGGCAGTGATGTAGTAGATGGCCTCCTGCCCTTCTTTCATGCGACCGAGATAATCTGCAAAGCTTACGCTTTGGTCGGCATGCGTGGACGCGAACCGAAGCAGTTTGGCAAGCCGCTCCTGATTGGCGTGGTCCTCCCCGATGCCCTCCTTGAGGACCCCGCCGAAGTCCTTCCAGAAAGCGGCGTACTTGGCCTTTTCAGCAGAGTCTTCACTGTCGGCCAGCGATTCGAGCATCGACAGCACGCGTTTGGTCGAGCCTTCGCGGATCGCCTTCACATCGCGGCTTTCCTGTAGCAACTCGCGCGAGACGTTGAGCGGCAAGTCGGCACTGTCGATCACGCCTTTGACGAAGCGCAGGTACACCGGCATGAGCGCCTCGGCGTCATCCATGATGAAGACACGCTTGACGTACAGCTTCACGCCGCCGCGCTTGTCGCGGTTCCACAGGTCGAATGGGGCCTTGGCAGGAATGAAGAGCAGCTGCGTGTACTCGCTGCGGCCTTCGACCCGGTTGTGCGTATAGGCCAGCGGCGGCTCGCTGTCGTAGCTGATTTGCTTGTAGAACTCGTTGTACTGCTCAGGCGTGATGTCGTTCTTGTTGCGCGTCCACAGCGCCGCCGCCTTGTTCACAGACGCCCATTCGTCGCGCGTGACCTGCTTTTGCGCCTCGGCATCCCACTCTTCCTTTTGCATGAGGATGGGCAGTGAGATATGGTCGGAATACTTTCCGATGATGGACTTGAGCTTCCATCCGCTCAGGAACTCGTCCTCGCCGTCGCGCAGATGCAGCGTGACGGATGTGCCGCGTGCTGAACGCGCGATAGTCTCCACCTCGAAGTCGCCGGCACCTTCCGAACTCCAGCGAACACCCTCTTCCGTTGGCAATCCTGCCCGGCGCGATTCGACCGTGATTCGGTCGGCCACGATGAAGCCACTGTAGAAACCCACGCCGAACTGTCCGATGAGCTGCGCATTCTTCTTCTGGTCGCCTTCGAGTGCGGCCATGAACTCGCGCGTGCCGCTCTTGGCGATGGTGCCCAGGTTGGCCACCGCCTCAGCCGACGACAGCCCGATGCCGTTGTCGACGATGGTGATCGTCTTCGCCGCGGGGTCGAAGCTCACTCGCACCTCAAGATTGGGCTGGTCTTCGTAGAGCTCGGGCTTGTTCAGCGCCTCGAAGCGCAGCTTGTCGCAGGCGTCTGACGCGTTGGAGATCAGCTCGCGTAGAAAGATCTCCTTGTTCGAATACAGCGAGTGCGTAACGAGGTGCAGGATCTGCTTGACCTCGGCCTGGAAGGAAAGCGTTTGTTTTTCCATGATCGTCCCGTGATGTCTATGGCCGCAAGAAACCCGGCCGCGCACGACAAAATAAGGGTGATTGTGGAGGATTCAAGAGTCCCTGAGGTCCGATAAAACAACGCAGGCATGCTGACAGGTGGCGCGCATCGCCGCCGATAGCGGAGCGGCAACGCGACCTTCTGCTTCGCCTGTCAGTCCGTCCAGACAGTTTTCCCGGACATTGATAGCCCGGCACGAGATGCGTGCCCATCGGCTGGTCACGGCATCGGTTACCGTGCGGGGCTCGAATTTGCGTAAGCTGCGCCCCCTATGACCGACCTGACCTTCCTGGCGAGCATTGCCGACTTGCCTGCGTGGATGCTAGAGGTGCTGCGCCTGGCCGACCCGGTGCTGGGCCTGGCCTTGCTGATGGTGTTTGCCGTCGTGCTGGCCGACTTGCTGCACCGCTACATAAGATTGCCGCGGCCTTGTGGGCACATGCTGGTGGGCGTGCTCGCGAGCCCCCTCGTGCTGCGCATTCTCGAGCGCGCGGAGCTCGACACCTGGAAGCCGCTCATAGATCTCGCGATCGGCGTCCTGGTGTTCGAGCTTGGCACGCGCATTCGGCCACGCTGGCTCATTGACAACCCATCGCTCGCCGTGACCTGCCTGCTCGAAGGCGCGCTCGCCGGCTCTGCCGTGACGTTCTTGCTGAACTGGCTCGGGGTGCCGATGCTCTCTGCGGCCGTGGCGGGCATCGTCGCGATGTCCACCTCGCCCGTTATCACGCTCGCGGTGCTGCACGATATCCGACCGCGCGGACAAGTCACCGAGCGGCTCTTGCTCATGACCGCAATCAACAGCGTGATGGCAATGCTGAGCCTCAGGGTCTGGCGCGTGTTCGCTGCGTCAGCTGAACACGACCTCGTCTCGACGGGCACTGGTGCTCTTTACGTCGTGGCCGGTTCCTTCCTGCTCGGCGCCGTGTGCGGCCTGTTGCTCGACCTGCTGGCCAGGCGCGTGCACGGTACAGGCACGATGCCTGTGCTGCAAATCGCGGTCGTCACCATCGCGAGCATGCTTGCTGTGCAATGGACCCTGTCGCCTTTGCTTGCATTGCTCGTCGCCGGCGTGGTGGCCCGCTCCCGCATGCGGCATGGCCTCACTGTCGAGCCGCAGCTCGGATCGGCAGGAGCCGCACTCGGTGTCGTGCTCTTCATTTCCCTGGGCCTGCTGCTCACGCTCGATCACATCGGGACGCTGTGGCCCTCGGTGCTCGCGATCATCGTGGCACGCGCCGCCGGAAAGGCCATCGCCGTGCTGCTGCTCGCCAAACCCAGCGGACTCGGCTGGCGCCAATCGGGCGCACTCATCCTCGCGCTGCAACCAATGAGCAGTCTTGCTGTGCTGCTGGCTGCTGATACTTTCATCTGGGCGTCGCAGTTCCCGGGTGTGGACAAATGGGCATTGCAGGCTTTGCTTGCCGCTACCACCTTGATGCAATTGACAGGGCCCTTGTGGACCACCTTCGCGCTCAAGCAAATCGCCCGCGAATCTGAGACGGAGCCCAGCATATGAGCCTCGCCGCCTTTACACCGTCTGCACCACTCACGCTCGGCGTCGAACTCGAGCTGCAGCTCGTCAGCACGCACGACTTCGACCTCGCGCCGCAGGCCGAGGACCTCTTGCGCGTCCTCGCCAACCACAGCGGCGCCTGGGATGTAAAGCCTGAGATCACGCGGAGCATGATCGAGATCGGCTCGTCCATCCAGACCGAGCACGGCCCGCTGCTCGACGAACTGAAAGACTTGCGCCGGCAGTTGTCTGACGGCGCGCGCAAGCTAAACATCGGAATCGCCGGCGGCGGCACACACCCCTACCAGCATTGGAGCGCGCAGCAGATCTACCCGACCGAGCGCTTCCACTACATCAGCGAGCTGTACGGCTACCTCGCCAAACAGTTCACTGTGTTCGGACAACATGTGCACGTGGGCTGCGAGAACGGCGACACGGCGCTGTGGCTCCTGCATGCACTGTCACGTTACGTGCCGCACTTCATCGCGCTGTCGGCATCGTCGCCCTTCGTTCAGGGTACGGACACGGGCTTCGATTCGGCCCGGCTCAACTCGGTGTTCGCCTTTCCGTTGTCGGGCCGCGCGCCCTTCGCGCTGACTTGGGACGACTTCGGCCACTACTTCGACAAGATGACGAGCACCGGCGTCGTGCAGTCGATGAAAGACTTCTATTGGGACATCCGGCCCAAGCCCGAATTCGGCACCATCGAACTGCGCGTCTGCGACACACCTCTCACGGTCGACAAGGCCGCGGCATTGGCGTGCTACCTGCAATGCCTTTGCCGCTATTTGCGCGAAGAAAAGCCCTTCGAACCTGCAGAAGACGACTACCTCGTCTACACCTTCAACCGTTTCCAGGCCTGCCGTTTCGGCCTCGACGGCGAGATCGTGGACCCGAAGACCAAGGAGCGCCACAAGCTGCGCGATGACATCTTGCGCACCCTGGCGCGCATCGATGAACATGCGCTCGACTTGCGCGCACTGAACGCGAGCAACTTGCTGCGCGACAGCCTGTTCGCGGGCAACGACGCTGCCGGCCTGCGGCAGCAACGGCGCGTCGGCCTGCCCTTGCCTGCCGTGGTCGAATGGGCGACAGAGCGCTGGATGGGCTGAACCGCCTTTTCAAGACAGATGGAGAACCGATCATGAAAATATGCATCGTCGGCGCAGGCGCCATCGGCGGCTTGTTCGCCGGATGGCTTGGGTCGCGCATTCCAGCAGGGGAGATCGAGTTGACTGCGCTGGCCCGTGGCGACACGCTGGCCGCATTGAAACGCGACGGATTGCAGGTCGACAGCGACGGCACGACCAGGCGCGTCGAGTTGCGAGCCAGCGCAGACCCCGCGGAACTCGGACTGCAAGATCTCGTCATCGTCGCCGTAAAGGGCCCGGCACTCGCCGCCGTCGCGCCTGCAGTGCGCCAACTTCTTCATCCCGACACCATGGTTCTTGTCGCAATGAATGGCGTGCCTTGGTGGTTCTTCGACGGACTGGGCGGCGAGTGCGATGGGCTGCATCTGCAGTCGGTGGATGCGGGCGATGTGGTGCGCAACGCGATCCCCATCCGCCACGTGATCGGCTGCGTCGTGCACGCCAGCAGCGCCGCGCCGGCGCCTGCACGGGTGCATCACGTGATGGGGAACGGGCTCGTCATCGGCGAGCCGCGTGGTGGCATGTCTTCGCGTGTCGAAGGCCTGGCAGCCTTGCTCACGCGCGCCGGCTTCGCCGTCACGGCAAGCGATCGCATCCAGCGCGACATCTGGTTCAAACTGTGGGGCAACATGACGATGAACCCTGTGTCGGCATTGACCGGCGCAACGGCCGACCTCGTGCTCGACGATCCGCTGGTACGCGACTTCTGCCGTGCGGTGATGATCGAGGCCAACACGATCGGTGGCCGCATTGGTCTTCCCATCGACCAGACCCCGCAACAACGGCACGAGGTGACTCGCAAGCTGGGCGCGTTCAAGACCTCGATGCTGCAGGACGTGGAAGCAGGTCGGCCGCTGGAAATCGATGCACTGGTGGGCTCGGTCAAGGAGATCGGGGACCATCTGAAGCTTGCGACGCCGCACCTCGATTCACTGCTGGGACTTGTTCGCCTGATGGCCCGCGTGCGCGGTCTCGCCTAAGAGGCTGAGAGTATTTCGAACGTGTCCGAGCAGCACGTCAAAAGGCGCCTGATCTAGGCGCAAAGCGCAGCCATAGCTTGGCTATGGCGGGCTATGGCGAGCATTTGCAACGACGAGCAGGGGGCTTTTGGCGTGATGAGCGGGCATGATCGAAATACTCTCAGCCTCTAAGCCTAAGCCTGATCCTAATCCGCGGACTGCTTGCGCAACTCGGGTCTGAAATGGGCACGCAGCATCTACACGCTGACCCGCAGGCGGTAGACACACGCGCTTTGCCTTGGATGCAAACGAAAGACGCATGGCGCGAACGAGGATCGTTCGCGCCATGCGGGCATGTCAGTGCCGACGTCGCGCGAAAGCGGCGATCAGCGTCAGGCCCAAGGCGACCATCGCGGTGGTCGACGGCTCGGGCACTAGCGTGAGCACGCCGAACAAGCCATGCGTTTCCTCGGCCGGCCCCGCGGTGAAGTACAGCGATTGAATGCTTCCTGCCCCGATGCCGTTGCCGGGAGAGATGGCCCACAGACCGTCGATTTCGAGCGGCGCCCCACCGTCAGCGAGCACTTGGCCCAGGAAGGAATGTGTGCTCGCATCGAACGCATTGATGCGGCCGTCACCGAAGTTGCCTACGAGCAGCGCACCGGCCCAGGAGCCGAAAGTTCCGGGCGCGATAGCCAGACCCCAGGGCGCATTGAGCGTGCCGCCGGTTGCGACACGTCCTACCAGGTTGCCTTGCAGATCGAACTCGTCGACCATCCCCAATCCCGCGCCGGCGACCTCGTCGGCTTTGTCGGCGGTTTGCTTTACGTAGGTCACGTACAGGCTACTGCCCAGGAGTTGGATGTTGAAGGGCGCGTATCCCGCGGGAACTGTCGGATCAGTGAAGTTGCCTGTGAGCGTCGGCGACCCGCCGTCGCCTTTGAAGACGTCGATCTTTCCTGCAGAGAAATTGGTGGCGTACAGATAGCTGTTGAGGCCGATCGTGGCGTAGGCCGCGCCTTTGTAGCTGTTGCCAGCACTCCCCGCCACAAGGGTTTCGGCGGTCGTACCCAGCGCACCTCGCCACCCGGACACGGTCCCATCTTCACTGACGAAGAGGAAGCGATCGTTATGAAAGGCTGCAGTGTTGCCGTTGAACACCTGCCCGGTCGGGTTGCCGACGATGCTGACGGTAAGAGGCTCCTTGGTCGTGGCCTGCGTCGTCGGATTCACACGGTAGACCCCGGAGTTGCCGCCATCGGCGGACGAGACCCAGAAGGGACTCATCGGTGAAAAGGACATTCCCCAGGCGTTCACAAGGCCTTTGTCCTCCACCTGGGCCGGGTGCAACGCGATGTCATCGCTCACGAGCCCATCGGCCCTGAACTCGACACCGTAGGCCGGCGCGACCAGGCAGCACAGGCCACCCATGGCGAGGGCGAGTTGGATCAATCGATGTGATGTCATGTTGCTCTCCTCCTGTCGAAACCCCACAGGCAAAAAAGGGAGCACAACCGGCTCGCTGCCGTTCGTGCCCCCACATTCAATGAATAGTGGCAGCGAGAACCCCTGTCAAACCGGCTGTCCGGATGCCGGCCCCCTAAGAGAGGGGGCTCGGCGGGCATGTCGAATGCCCGCGCGTGCTGTCATGCAGCCATCAAAAAGATGGGCTCGGACAAGCCATCGACCTGTATTGCTCCCTTTCCCTCTGGGACCCTCTGGGAGGGCGGGGGTGAGGGCGATGGAGGTGGAACGAACGAGGCCATCGATTCAACGGCCGCAGCCCTCACCCCAACCGGGAAAGAGGGAGCGAGTCCGTGCGATGCGTTGAAGCGACGCACGTGCCCCCCTCTGGCCGCGTCGCTCCCGGATAATCCAGGCATGCGACTCCACTTCACAAAGATGCACGGCGCGGGCAACGACTTTGTCGTGCTCGATGCAACACATACACGCATCGATCTAACCCCCGAGCAATACCGCATCCTGGGCGACCGCCGTTTCGGCATAGGCGCGGACCAGATCCTCGTCGTCGAGCGCAGCAACACGCCGGGCGTCGACTTCCGCTATCGCATCTTCAACAACACCGGCGACGAGGTCGAGCAATGCGGCAACGGCGCACGCTGCTTCGTGCGCTACGTGCGTTCGAAGGGCCTGACGGACAAGGACACGATCCGCGTCGAGACCATGAACAGCCTGCTCGAGTTGCGCCTGCAGCCCGACGGCCGTGTGACGGTCGATATGAATGCACCGGTGTTCGCGCACGACAAGATTCCCTTCGACCCCACGGGTCTCACGCCGCGGCGCGTGGGCAATTTCGAGCAATGGCCCGTGTCGCTCGGCGATTACGACGTCGACCTGGCCGTGCTATCCATGGGCAACCCGCACGCGGTTCAGGTGGTGGCGGACGTGGATTCCGGCGTGGTCGCGTCGCAAGGCCCGATGATCGAAGCGCACACGCGATTCGCGCGACGCGTCAACGCGGGCTTCATGCAGATCGTGGACCGCGATCACATCAAGCTGCGCGTGCATGAGCGCGGCGCCGGCGAAACACTCGCCTGCGGCACAGGTTCTTGCGCGGCCGTGGTCGCGGGAATCCGCCTCGGGCTCTTGAACCAGCGTGTCGACGTCGACACGCGCGGCGGGCGCCTCACCATCGAATGGCAAGGCGGCGACAGCCATGTGCTGATGACCGGCCCCGCACAAACCGTCTTTGAAGGAGAAATCGAACTGTGAGCACGGCATCAGGCATACAAGGGATCACCGAGCTGGACATCGCCAACTATCTTGCCAACACGCCCGGATTTTTCGAGCGGCAGGCAGAGCTGCTCGCAAGCATCCAGCTCACGAGCCCGCATGGCCAGCGGGCGGTGTCGCTGCAGGAGCGGCAAATGGAAATGCTGCGCGACAAGCTCAAGGCCATGGAGCTGAAAGTGATGGAGATGATCCGTCACGGACAAGAGAACGTCGCCATCGCCGATCGCCTGCATCGCTTCACGCGAGCCATCATGCTCACGGCCAATGTGGCCGATCTGCCGAGCGTGCTGTTGTCGGAGTTGATGCACCAGT
>Ga0136846_1215026_pt1 | contig 86468 bp, 87 predicted proteins | sample HopSoiMetagenom2_FD_96841 | JGI IMG/M metagenome (GOLD analysis project Ga0136846, IMG submission 96841) | Grasslands soil microbial communities from Hopland, California, USA - 2 Assembly 2016 (version 4) | ecosystem: Environmental > Terrestrial > Soil > Grasslands | place: USA: Hopland... | reverse complement strand
ATTGGCGTCAGCAACCAGGCACTCCTCGGTAAGCTCAAAGACGCTGTTCCGCTACCTAAGCTAAAGGCGCATAAAGCAGCAGTCAAGCCGCTCGATAGTGCTCAATTGGAAATGACAAAGGTGCAGAATAATCTACTCTCGATTACCTTGCTGCGCCCGGCAATGCGTTCCTTTCTGGTGCCTATCAAAACTCAGATGATCATCGAGGCGCCAGCGCGCGACCTATTAGCCTTTTTAGAAGCCAATCCGGACTTTGCCGGAGAAGCTGCAGCTGCAACACCTTTGCGACCGATTGCCGACTATGTTAAAATGTTGTCATTATTGTTTGAAGAGCTCTATCAGGACCTCGAGCTTCAGGAACTTCAAGGCGAAGCCGCTCGATTGCAGGTACATCTGATAGACCAATATGTAAAATCCCAAAAACAGCGCATTACCCGCGAACTACAATCCTCAGACGACGCTCGCACGGCCGAACTACTCGCTGCAGCCAAAAAATTCGACGACCTACTAAAGAAGCATAAAGGAGGCGCCCATGCCTAAAGCAAAAAAGACTATCGCTCCGGCAGAGGCTGACGCTACGCCGGATTTCGAACAACTCAAAAAAGAGCTCGTCGCCAAGGCAAAAAAAGACGGCCACATCGACCAGCGCGACATAACTAAATCTATTGCTGATACCCCCGAGAATGCCGACGTTTTAGATAAGCTTTATACCGAGCTGGCCGACTTGAATATCCAGGTAACAACTACTGCCTTGCCGGTCGTTACTGATGATATAGCAGCAGGCAGTGATGAGTGGTCGGTCGAGGGCGACGAAGAGATTATCACAGAAGACCAGCATTATCTGGATGATATTGCCGATGACTCTGTCCGTTTGTACTTACGGGAAATCGGTAAGATCCCTCTGCTAAACGCCGAGCAGGAATTAGCCCTGGCCAAGCGCGTTGTTGCCGGCGATAAAGACGCTAAAGATCAGATGGCAGAGGCCAACATGCGTTTGGTGGTATCAATTGCCAAGCGATATGTGGGCCGCGGTCTTGATTTGCTTGATCTGATTCAGGAAGGTAACACCGGCCTGCTGCGCGCCGTCGAAAAGTTCGACCCCGAAAAAGGTTTTAAGTTCTCAACCTACGCCACCTGGTGGATTCGTCAAGCCATTACCCGGGCAATCGCCGATCAGGCTCGCACCATCCGCATTCCGGTGCATATGGTAGAGACTATCAATAAATTACTGCGTACCCAGCGCCGTCTGACGCAGGAACTCAACCGCGAACCGACTAACGAAGAGATCGCTTCGGCGATGGATATCGAAGTCGACAAAGTTGAGCACATCATGAAGATTAAGCAGGATATTTCCTCGCTCGACGCCTCAATCCGTGACGACGAAGAAGAGTCGGTGCTGGCTGACTTTATCGAAGACGAAGACACTATCTCGCCCGAAGAATCTGCAACCAATCAATTGCTCAAAGAGCAGGTAAAAGACATGCTCGCAGCACTTACTGAGCGCGAACAAAAGATCATTAAGCTGCGTTTTGGTCTAGAAGACGGCAAGCAGCACACGCTTGAAGAAGTAGGGCAGGAATTCAGCGTCACTCGCGAGCGCATTCGCCAAATCGAGGCTAAGGCCCTGGCAAAATTACGTAAGCACAAAGACGCCCGCAAGCTGCACGATTACATCAAGTAGGCTGTAGCTATTCTTGCCGAGCTTTGGCTGGGGCAGTCGTTTCTTTGCGACTGACGATGTTGGCTGTAGTTTAGCAGAACTCCTGTGCTGTGTTGAGTAGAGCGTTTCACGCAGGCCGACTAAAGTCGGTCTGGTTGCACTACGCCTGACTCTACTCAACACAGCACAGGAGTTCTGCTCTAAAAAAGACTTGCAAGTTCGACGAGCCTTGGATAGTATGCAGCCGTCGGTCCGGAAAGACACATTCAAATTTAAACTAAGTAGCAAGGAGTGGGTGCTATGACTATCGCCATGACTCCGGTGGGCCAACCACCGGTAATTAATGAAGTAGGGCCATTATTAGTGTACGCGCTGGCATTCGGAATCGCGTTGGGTGGCGCTTCGGCTGCGGCGGTCGCCGTATGTGGCTGGGGGCACGTCAGCGTCAGCCAAGTAGATTTCTGGAAAGCTCTCATCAAAATTCAGTGCAAGTAGGTACCTCTGCCGTCCTGCATCCCGATTTCAAGGTGCGCGGCGGGGTGTTACACGACATAGGCCTACACACTCAGTATCGTCTGTCGACAGATGCGATTAGGGTGCTTGCCGACTTAGGAAAAGGCAAGCACCTGCACGAAATGACTCAACACATCAGCCGCGAGCAAAATTTGAGATACGCAGAAGTCATGCAGGCGATAACTGCTTTTTACGGCCAACTCGCTCGGATTGGTGGCCTCCGTGTCACGTGGGGCAGCGAATATCATTGGCTGCTCCGATTGAAGGCAAGATTAGTCTGGCGGTCTCGCAACCGATTATCGCTTGCCGGCTTTATAAAAGGCGTGTGGCGCGCATATGGACTTTTTGTCGTCGGGTTTTTAGTACTGTATGCGTTAGGGTCATTAGCGGCTGGTTTTCCGCTGTGGCTGCTTTCTGCATCAATGGCAGCGGTCGCATCGTGTATCGTTCACGAGATAGGCCATATTGTAGCAATCAAACTATACCGTCAGCGCGCCGTATTGCTTTCACATGCAGGCTATCTAGCTTGTATGTACCTGCCCCAAAGTGTTGTTCATGAACGCAATATTGCTGCCGCCGGTCCGCTGAGCGGTATAATCTTCTGTACAATTGTTATGATTGCCAGCCACGGCATCTCCCATCTCATACCACTATGTATCGCAATACCACATGCCATGTGCTTACTTCCTGTATGCGCTGATGGCCGAAGTATCTGGGCGCAACGAATTCAAGAAAATCCATCTTAATGCATCGACGACCGTATATTGATGTGAGATATCTCACATTGATAGGTAATATTATTTATTTTATAATATAGCTTTTAATTCTGAGAATATTATGAGTGGAACGACTGCGCCAGATATAAGACTTGGAAGGCCCGTTTTTATAGACCACATAAGCGAGACACGAAGCGCGCCTGACTTGACACCCTATACGGACTCTTCGCTAGTCTGTGGAATTATGGAAAAATATAACGACGGGAGCGCTCTAGCGACCGAAACGATTGGCACTTTGCGTAGCATATACGATTATCATCTTGATCATTATGCGGATCCTCGTAATGCCAAAGGTTATGAACCCCCATCTTTAAGCGCAGCACAACGATCCCTTTGCTTGGATGTTTTAACTAATGTAGCGAAGCAATCTGATTCGGCGTGGGAGCTTGTAACGGGCATACTTGGCCGGGGGGTGATAGATTTACGAGAACCGGAATATCCCCAGGACGACGTGGATCTTGTTGTCGCAAAAGGGGTAGGGGTGCTCTCGTTGTCAGCAGTAGGCGAGCAAGAACCTTTGGTGAAATCAGATCCTATGCCGGAAGTAGGGGTAAGCCAAGACACTGTGTCGTTGAAAGGTAAACATCGTGCATTCCGCCGCCGCCACGTACAGGTGGTCGATAGGCCAACCACTAACGGAGATGTCTATAGTAAGCCGGTGGGATTTGCTGAACATAATCCCGCCTTGCCTGACGAAAAGACGGAGCGACGACACCGACGGCTTGGTGCTAGTATTGGTAGGCGTATTTTGCAATCGTTTTCCGGTGTGAAAAAAGGAAAACACGCCTTTTAGCCAGTCGCGTGACTGCCTCAATATGACACGAGCTAAATATCGCAAAATTGCATAATATTTCTATTCGGACTACTCAAAGAGGAAATATCCGTTATAATACGGGCGAATGAAGTGGCAACGAACAACATTGATCGGCCTGAGTGGGACAAACGGCTCGGGTAAGGATACCGTAGGCCATTTGCTGGAAGATCAGCACGATTACTTGTTCATATCTGTCACCGATCTGTTGCGCGAGGAGCTTACACGTCGGCAGCTGCCTATCGACCGCGAACACTTGCGTGAGCTGAGTGCCGAGTGGCGTCGCAGTTTTGGTATGGGTGTACTGGTCGACCGGGCGGTCACGCAGTTTGCGCAACAGAAAGGCGCCTACGCCGGATTAGTGCTGGCAAGTTTGCGTAATCCACTCGAGGCTGATCGTGTGCATGAGTTGGGCGGCGCTATGGTATGGATCGATGCCGATCCGCATGTTCGCTATGCGCGTATCCAGGCCAATGCTGCAACTCGCGGCCGGGGCGGAGAAGACGACAAAACCTATGAGCAGTTTTTGGACGAGGAGCAGGCAGAAATGCATGCCTCAGGCGACGAAGCCACCCTTAATATGAGTGCCGTCAAAGACCGCTGCGATGAGCAAATTATGAATGATAGCGACGATGTGCAGGCACTTGGCATCCAGGTCGAGCAGACGCTCGGGCTTAGCGCCTCGCATGTAGCATAGCAGACACGTAGAAGCTCATGGCTTACTTACGGTATACTGTCTTCTAGATGAGCAATACAGACGTGTCCCAGGCCAAGCTACTGGCTTACAAGCGAGCAATTGATGACGATATCGCTAGTTATGCCGATCAAGTTCGTGAAACCACGCTTGAGCAGTATGGGCAGATTGTTTTGGACACTGATACGGATATTTTTTTGGATATCCTGGCCCGCGGCGGCAAACGCATCCGCGGTGCGCTTGTGATGGTCGGCTACGAAATGTGTGGCGGCAGCAACCAGGAGATGATTGTACAGGTTGCGCGCGCCATCGAAATGCTGCATGCCTACATGCTCATAGTTGATGATATCCAAGACCGCTCTACATTGCGGCGTGGTCGACCAAGCGCGCACGAATTGTTGGCGACATATCATCAGAAGCATCACTTAAAAGGTGACGCGGCACATGCCGGCATAAGTTTAGCACTCAATGCTGCTCTGGCCGGTGCGCATGCTGCACAGATGATCTTGGCAAATATCGATGCCGATCCACAACTTCGTCTCAATGTAGTAAGTATAGTAAATCGCACGATGACCATTACTGCTCACGGCCAGGCGCTCGATATCATGAACGAGCTGCGCAACAATCCGAGCGAAGCCGATATCGATCGCGTGCTGGAGTGGAAAACGGCGCTGTATAGCATTACTAATCCATTGCACGTTGGCATGGTTCTGGCCGGCGCAGGCTGCCGGGCTACCGACGCCATTACGCCCTATGGCCTATACATCGGTAAAGCGTTCCAGATTACTGATGACATCTTGGGTATTTTTGGTGATGAAAACGACTTAGGCAAGCTGCCTGGTGACGATATCCGCGAAGGCAAGGGCACCGTGCTCACCAGTTATACGCTGCATCATGCGCCGAAAGATGAGCAAGGTTATCTAGCTCACTGTTTAGGCAAGCAAGATTTGAGTCCGACAGAGTTCAAACGCTGCAAAGAAATTATACAATCATCAGGCGCGCTCAATGCGGCTTGTACGACCACACACACTTATGTACACAAGGCACTACAAGCACTGGATGCGCATAAGGATCTATGGAGTGCCGAAGGTGATGCCTTTTTGCGGTACTTGGCTACAGCACTCCAAGACAGGACTGCCTGACCAACCGGGACGATACTAGCAGCATCTCTATAGAGATGTTATAATATACCCTTTATGAGTGTAGAATCCAGAGAAGATGGCATGCGTACATATTATACGCCTCCGCTCGAACAGATCAGGACGTTGGCTGACCCTAATGAACAGTGGTTGTCCCTTCAGCGCTATCCTCAGAGTTATGTAGGCTTTCATCCTGAGGTCAGGGCTGCTAATCTTGGAAATTATATCGGTCCTATGCTTGATTTTGCCGCAGACCCAGATTCTTCTCCCTCTCAGCTGGTAAGGGCCAGGGCTATAGAGTTGGCCTTAGACGCCACGTACTCAAGATATAAAGTGCAGATAGGTGAGGATGTCGCACGGCTTCGTGCAGGGGTGGAAAATACTATCCCTGAGTACGCAACACATGGAGGAATCGCCGCCGGGTTTGGATGGCTCGACATGGCTCCGGGCACCTATACCCGAGCATACCATGGCTTATTCGGCTACCTAGCGCGCAAGGAGGGTGTGCATCGGGATTTGCTTTTCCCCGACCACCACGACTACCCTGACCCGCTCAATGAGCCCGATGATGTGCCAGTTGCAGTTGGTATGCTTCTCGACAAACTTATAGGAGAAGTCGGGCCAAATGCGCCATTTATCTCGCCGAAAGTGCTCACTGATGCTTTGGACATAGCTTTAGATTTCCGGGGAGAGGCCTACCAGTCTGCCCTGGCCGATCCCAGTAACCCTATTACCGCTTTCGCTCGTGTCTCCCGCCTCACCCGCGCTGGCGGTTTTGAGCATGACGACCCCATCGATTTTTTGTATGGGTTGCCAGAAGAAGAGAGAAGCGAATACGCAAAGGTGCTCAACCGTTTATACGAGGCTGTTCCGGGACTGGCGTCTGCATTCCCTACGATAGACCAGGAAGTTATTAATAAAGGAGTGCGCGGCCTTATAGCTAACTCGCTGTTTGCGCTGGAATCATTTGCTCGCAACGATCATTCCATTAATGCTACGTTTCGATGGCCGGATGGCCCGCCGATACCAATGCAAGAAAATGACCCGGTGTCTGTCCTGAACATGCTGGCCCAAGCTATGGAAACGCTCGCCCGGACAATACATAGTCCCACGACCAAAATAGAGCACACCCGTTCAACAGATACGTATAGTCAGTTTACTTTTTGGGACCCTGACAATCAGCCGGTGCCGGTTGTGGCATATCACGCCCGGGCCACTGGCGGCAATACCTTTGATCCAACGTACGAATTTGCAGGCGATGCGACCAGTCGTTGGCGCGTAAAACTCCAGCCGGATGGGCCAATTTGTCTAGAGAATGCCAAGCAGACTCCCGACACGCTCACGTTTCGGGTGGATCTCGATCGGTTTGGTACGGCTCTCGATGTCGGCGCACTGCAGCGCAACCCTTTCATGAACCCCAAAGATGTAGACAATGATGTAGAAGTGAGAGTAGGCAGGTTACTGGCATACGGTAACTGGCTCAGGGCTGCGCGCAAAGGCGAGCACCCAACCATGAACCACGTACGCGCCCTTAATGCCGCATATGGCGACCCCGCGATATTCTCAGCCAGCGTGCTAAGCCAAGTTGCTCTATGGCAATCTATTGGCGATGCAAGGGATGGGCAACCTCTATTAATCCAGTCTTCGCCGACTCGCCAGCACGCTGCATGAGCATAAATGCCTGACGGAAGCTTTCGGCAATTTGTTTGCTCTCGATGACGACCCCAATCGCCTCTTTCCCATATGATATGAGCGCTACCTTGTCGCCGGCTATATTCCATTCAACGCGGGCAGTGTAGGCATCGGCCGGAATCCAGGTTCGAAGCATTTTATTTTGCTGGTCAATTGCAGGATCATGATTAGCGCTCGGGACATCGGGCGTTATGGCGATTGTTTGAATGCCCAACAGTGCCCTCTTTTTACGTAATTCGGCAAAAAAAGATTCACCGAAGAAGCGTACGTCTTCCGGAGATCGCAGCAGGTAGAGTGTTTTGGTTGTCGCCAGTATGTCGCTGTAGATCTGCTTTAAACCTTCTTTGCCTTGGTAAAAGCGAATGCCTGGCTGCTCGGTGTGGGCAAAAAAGAAGTCGAGCATCTCAGGCATCTCAGCATCTAACTTGCGTTCCTGAAGCTTAACGGCATTCAAACGTTGCTGGACCAGCCTCTCCAAAGCTGCAGGGCTAGCAGGGTAGTACAGGATGCGTGCTCTGTGCTGGCTTTTTGTGGCCAGACCAAGAGCGCACAATCTATCGAGTACTTTATAAGCGTTTGATCGGCTCTCGCCGATCTCCTTGCTTACAGTAGGCGCGCTGCTTTTACCTAGGCGCACCAACGTCGCGTATGCTGCGGCTTGCGGTTCTGTAAGCCCAATGTCTTCAAGTAGATGGACGTCTATCATAGGTATGAGGGTAGCATAATTACACAACCGTGAAAACCGATATCACACGTTGCTATGTGGATGTTGCAATTTAGTGGTCTGCTACATAGGATGGGGGTTATCTAAAGGAGAGTCTTTTAACTATGCCGCCAGTAGAGAGATCAGTTTCTAGTCAACATCCTGTAAACCAGGAACGGATACAAGCCATGGCAGAGCTTACAGCCGCTACGGCTAGGTATCATTTAGAACAGGCATTAATTGCAGCGACTGGGAATGCTACGGAGATAGACGTGAGCATCACAGAGCGTGTCATCACTATTTTTCCGTCCCCAACCGAAGTTAGATCTCACGCCAAGGAGCCTATGCCGTCAGCTCAGTTGGAGGCTTTAAAGCCTGTTGCCCAGCAGATGGGCATTGGACGCAAAGAGAATGTTTTGCCGACCGGCATGATGGTGACTGGCCCCTATCGGGCGAAGCTAGAAGGTGGAATGGTATGGAAGATGGATGCCGAGCAAAATTTGGCATTGAGCGACCCAAATGCGCTGAGTATTACCTTTTGCGCCAGTCCGTACGTCGAGTTAATGCCTGATGAGGTACGAGTTTTAGAAGAAAGATATGGGGCACAGCCAGGCGACGCGGTCAGTGCCGAAACCTTCGTTCCCACTCAGTACGGTGCTGCTGAGTTCCTAGCCAGGCGCGCACCGGGTTTTAGGCTGCAAGAAGAGGTTCATCACTTTGGCTACGATATACATAACGGAAATGCGATTACGACAGAGCAAGGGGCTTTGAGAACGCTCGGCTATATACCAGATGCCAACGGTACATATAAAGAAGTATCTTTATTTAGAATCGACAGGGAAAATTTCGAAAAGCCTGATGGGAAAGTAGGCTATCGTAATCAACCAGACGCTGCCGCCACCATGACCATTTTAAGCGAAGCAGACAAAGTCTTATATGGCGACGCGGAGACGCCAAATGCCTTCTTTACTACTCCAACATACCCCTCTCGCATACTTGCCGTTTCCAGAGCAAGTGTTGAAACAGGGCGCCTTATGGTAACACCGACAGCTGGCGCTGATCTGATTGCTGAAATGAAGGGAGAAGTACCGCCCGCCAATGCAGAGGAAGCACTTACTAAGCTTATTAACCAGGTTCCAGGAGAGCTACGCGTTATAGCAAAGCAGGTTGAAGCCAGTAGGCGTCAAGCGCAGTTGTAATGAATTTCGACCAGATATTACTCAGGCCCATTCCAGATCAAACGGGCGCTCGCGGCCGCATCCAGGGCAGGCGTGGTTATCCTATAGTTGTAGCCGAGCGTAACTCCGAGTCAGTAGTCGATCTGGCATTATATGGTATCCCTGGACAAAGCTATTATTCTCGGCCGAATTGGCTGTCGGACGTTGGCTTTCCCGGTGTATCAAAAAACGTGTTCGTTAGGCAAAGCATCGCAGAGCGGCTTAGTGATCTTAATTTTGCGCTACAACGATCGGTAGAAGTCGAGCGGCTTTTTGGCCGTAAGGTTGAGCTATATGTAGATGAGGGGCTGCGCTCGCCGGAACTGCAAGCCAAACTCCACGATGTTCTCCTTCCAGACGCGCTACGCAAACGACATCCCCATCTGAGTGAACAAGAGATTCTCGCCTGGCGTAATCGTCTTATCGCAAAGCCAAGTCCCGATTCGCCCGAGCCCCATTTGACCGGGGCTGCGGTCGATATCAAGCTGCGCTATGCCCGTGAGGAACAAGGCTTTGTCGCCGGCAGCTTTGTACCGATGGGTGCCCGCAGCATAGATAATATCGATGCTGCTGCACTGGATTATTACGAACACAAGACTAAGCTGCTGGCTTCCGAAGTTACCGCTCAGCGCAACCGTCGTGCTTATTATTGGATCATGCGCGGTGCCTTACTTGAGGCCGACAGTGGTTTTATTTGCAACCCCAACGAATGGTGGCACTGGTCGTGTGGCGATCAGATGTGGGCAGCCTATCTCGAAGCACCCTATGCCTTTTATGGGGCTGTAAAAGTAGAGGGAAAGGATTTTATATGAGTATTGAACAACGAGTGGACCTCGTCTCGGCTGATATCAGCAGACAGGTTGAGCTAGAGGTATGGGATGGTTTTGCAGCATTGTTTCGCCTAGATCCCTTGTCGCAAGAAAGTGTAGATCGTCGCCTTTCCGATATCCTGACGATGACCAACGGGCATATGAATTTGCGTGGCATGATGGCAGGAGCGGAGCGTCAGGAGCTTGATTTGCTTAGTGGAGAGTGGGGAGAAAAGACAGGCTTACCCGGCATAGACCAAGCTGATAGCAGTACTTCCCGCGAGGCGAACAGGCTGTATGCTATGCTCGATTTCGATAAACCAAAGCATCTATCTCCGGGAGTGACACCTCACTTTAGCGGTAGTCTAGGTTGCGCCGGATTTGGCGTATTTCAACGCATAGAAGCATCATTTGGCTACGATATTACTCAATTTTCTCCAGACGGCAAACACCCTATCAATAGAGACCGTTACTCGGAAAGGCCGAATTCTCCCTTGGGGGCCGCCCGGCACTTTACACTCAGTAGCAGTCGTGGCCTGTTCTATCATAAGGGTGAGGATAAAGACGTCCACACATTTGCTCCAGGAGCGCAAACTGAATTTGATCTTGAATTGGCGGCTGGCCGAGTGATACTTGGCGGCGAGGTTGCGGAAGAATATAGAGAACTGAAAGATGTAGGCTTTAAGGCGGCGGAAGGCGAACGGGGGTTAGTGGTTATACAGGCTGCAGGCGACAGAGAAATCCACCATATACGTGCACCGAAGCCGGCCGACGCCAAGCGTGGTCGTGCTCAAACGGCACATACATATGCTGCAATGGAACATGCACTGGGTGACATGATTCCAGAAGGGTCTAACGTAGCATTTGCTACCCGGTCCGACTATGCGGTCTACCAGAAAGTCGCCGCTCTCTCATTGTTTCTCGATATGGGTTGGAGGCCACACATGGTGGGATATACATCCGCGCAATCAGGAGATCCAAAGCTAGCACAGCAACCTCAACTTTTACATATGCCCGAGGTGCATTCGTTTGCCTCGCACCTCCACCAACTGTACCTGCGCCTTCATCCAAACGCATTACAGGCTTCCTAATGTAACAGGCGGCCTAACTGGCCGATGTCTGACGATGTAATAACAGTACCGCCTTGCGGCTGTGCTGTTTGCTGTAGCGTTGGAACAAGCGGATAGCGAAGTATATGGATGCTGCGATGACCGCGCACAGCCAGTCGGCGGTAGTTAGGCCGCGCGCATTGAAATACGGCTGCACCCATGGGTTGTAGACAATATTAAAAATGCAGAAGAGTGATGCGCCAAAGGCAGCCAGAAGTTTTTTGTTGCTCCATAAGTAGGCGGTAAAGAATGGCTCTTTATCGCTGGTACGCACGAGCAGCAGATTAATAAATTGGCACAGCACAATAGTAATGTAGGTGAGGATGGTTGCCTCAGCGTATGCATGGCTATGTATGTCGAACTTTACGGGGCTGAGATGGTTGCGGTGAAAGAAGAACAGGAAATTGCCATAGGCAAGTGATGCGGCGAGTAGTCCATAGCCTACAAACTCGCCGATCGTACGTACATTAATGATATGGTCTTTTAAATTGCGCGGTTTGTCGTGCATCAGGTCATTTTGAGCTGGATCCCAGCCGAGGGCCGTAACCGGGAATAATTCGGCGATGATGTCGATAGCTAAGATCTGGACGGCTAAAATGGCGATTGGGATATGGAAAATCGCTTGAGCGCCCAGGCTAATCAGCACCGCAAATAATTCCCCCGCATTGTCGGTAAGCGCGCATCGAGCCGCTTTGACGATATTCCGGAAGGTGAGCCGACCTTGCTGGATGGCGCTAACAAGCGTGCTAAAGCTGTCATCAAGCAATACAATCGCAGCGGCCTGCTTAGCGACATCGGTGCCAGTGCGGCCCATCGCCACACCAATGTCGGCGCGTTTCAAGGCAGGAGCGTCATTAATACCATCGCCTGTCACAGCCACGACTTGTTGCGCAGCTTTGGCGATTTCTACAATGCGCAGTTTATCCTCGGGAGCCACCCGGGAGAAGACAACGCCGCCACGGTCCACAAGCTGTAAGATCTGCTGGTCGCTGAGTCCGGGCAAATCCTCACCGAGTACAATTTTTACCGCTTCGCCAGGCGCTGCTAAGTTCGCTTTTTTGGCAATTGCCTCGGCGGTTGTAGGGTAGTCGCCTGTGATGACTGACACCTTAATATGTGCACCTTGTGCAGCAAGCATCGCAGCAGGCACTTGCTCGCGCAGCGGATCGACCATCGAAACCATACCCATAAAAATCAGGTCTTTTTCGACCTCATCAAAGGGCATTTTGGTGGGTTTAGATCCCCTAGAAAGCGTGCCGTAGGCATAGGCCAGGTTGCGCATAGCTTCCGATGCGCGTGATTCGTTATAGCCAATAAAAAATGCCCGATCTTTTTTGGTGAGTGTTCGGACGCGCCCTTGATCCCAGATATGTGTACAGCGCTCAAGCACACTTTCTGGAGCGCCTTTCGTGAATACCCTCATTTCATCAGGATACTTGCGCACCGAACTCATGCGCTTGCGAGCAGAGTCGAACTGGAATTCTTTTATCTCGGCATATCTTTTATCCAACGCTTCAGGGCTTACTTCTGCCTTGCGGGCCAGCGTAATAAGCGCGCCTTCAGTAGGGTCACCCACGCAGTACCACGTGGCATGCTCATCATCCGGCGGGTTCACGTGGGCATTGCTGGCCATAGCGCCCGCTTCGAAGAAGAACTGTAGCTTTTTGAGTTGTTCCTTAGTGAGCGGTTCGCCCATGGAATCAGCAATAAAGCCATTGGTTTCGTAGCCGGTGCCAGTCACTAGATATTCGTTTTTGCCAATCATCACACGTTCGACAGTCATTTCGTTCTTGGTAAGTGTGCCCGTTTTGTCGGTGGCGATAATCGTGGTAGCGCCCAATGTCTCTACAGCCGATAGTTTTTTGACGAGCGCTCTAGCTTTGGCCATACGCCCAGCTGTTTGAGCCAGCGTGATACTGACCTCAGCGGCCAAGCCGTTGGGAATCATGGCGGCACTAATACTAATGGCAAAAAGCAGTGCGGCTTTAATTCCTAAGTGAGACTGCAGAGCGACATAGGTGAGGGCAACGGCCAGGATAGCCACCCCTTGAGTCAGACGTTTACTCAGGTGGTTTAGCTCGCGCTGCAGCGGCGACGTGTCCGTTTTGGTAGACTGGCTGAGATTGGCAATACGCCCCAACTCTGTACGCATAGCGGTACCTATAACTACGCCGTGGCCATTGCCAGTCGCTACCGTTGTGCCCATAAAGAGTAGATTATGGCGGTTAGCAAGTGGGACATCGCCGGTAATGGCGTGGACAAACTTGCGAGTTGGGTTGCTTTCGCCCGTGAGCGCAAAATCGTTGGTGGCAAGCTCCTGCTCGCTGATGATGCGCAAATCAGCCGGCACTGAGTCGCCTTCTTCTACATATACGATGTCGCCTAGCACCAGCTCGGCAGAGTTTACGGTACGCAGTTTGTTTCCACGGACTACCTTCGCTTGGGGTACGGTCAGCTTTTCCAGACTGGCCATAAGGTTTTCGGCCTTATGCTCCTGCACAAAACCGATAGTTGCGTTGATAAGCGCGATCAGAAACAAGATGGTGCTGGTGCGATAGTCATGTAAAAAAACTGAAAACCCACCGCTAATAATTAGAATAACAACCAATAAGTTTTTAAACTGACGCCAAAAGGTAACGATGGCCAGCTCCCGCTTCGTTCGTATTAGTTCATTTGCCCCATTGCGTTCTAAACGCTCGGCAGCTTCACGTGTATCAAGCCCTTCCGGTTTTGTTTTAAACTGTTCAAGCACCGTTGCCGCGTCCATTCGGTAGTAGGGAAGTTGAGGAGAGTTATCCATGCAAACAGTATAACTGAAGACCTTATGGTTTAGTCTTGTCCTGTTTGCTATAGGAAGCATTTTCGTGCCAAGGGATACTTGCAGGATAACGGCTGAACGAAAAGCGTGCAAAATTATAATTTTGCGATACCATGATTCATGTATTTACAATTTGCATAGATGTACAGGTAGAAATACATGGAAAACGATATATCTGCGAAGGCTCCTTTTCTGGATCCGCACGAAAGTGGCGCAGCGCTTAGCGACCTAGGTTCCACTTTCCTGGATGAAGCTTTAGAAGATGTCGCTGGGCATAGTGATGGAGTGGTTGTTGGTGTCGCTGGCGCCATCGCACTAGCCGAAGTAGATGCTTTTGCCGAAGAGGGTGAAGAAACGCCTGTATCTGTGGCGGGCGATCCGTCAGCTGACGATGGCTTGTGGATATCCGATCTAGTAGAACAGGAAGAGGACATGCCGGCTAACGATAGTCCAACCAGGGGTCGCAACGAAGGTGTGGTGTCAGCCGACCCAGTAAGAGATTATCTACGACAGATTGGTAAAGTCCCATTACTGAATGCCGAGCAAGAAGTTGATCTCGCAAAGCGGATCGAAGCTGGCCTGTATGCCGAGCACAAGCTCAATTCTGGCGAAAAGCTAAAACCTGAATTCCGCCGGGAACTGGGGATTATCGCCGAAGATGGTCGCAGGGCCAAGGATCATTTGGAGGAAGCAAATCTACGCCTGGTAGTGTCGTTAGCAAAACGATATACGGGCCGGGGTATGACACTTATGGATCTCATCCAGGAAGGAAATATTGGTCTGATCCGTGCAGTCGAAAAGTTTGATTATACTAAGGGCTTTAAGTTTTCAACCTACTCCACTTGGTGGATCCGCCAGAGCATCACGCGTGCGATGGCTGACCAGGCCCGAACTATTCGCGTTCCGGTACATGTAGCAGAGAGCTTGAGCAAGGTAAGACGCGCGCGCGAGACGCTGCAGCAGCAGATGGCCGACGACCCAACACCAGAGGGTATTGCTGCCGTCGTGGATATGCCACCGGAAAAAGTGACGGAGTTGCTTATACTTTCGCGAGATAATCTATCGTTCGCTGATCCGTGGGGTGAGGATCAGACGGTCGGCGACAATATTATGGAGGATGATGCAGCGTCCCCGGAAAATATCACTGCCCATGCGGTAATGGGCGAAGCTCTTGAGAAAGTTTTGTCCACGCTACCCGAGCAGCAGGCGTGGGTCTTGAGGTTGCGTTTTGGACTCGTAGATGGGCATGAGTATACTCTTGAATCGATTGCTAAGGTATACGGAGTTACTCGTGAGCGTATCCGCCAGATTCAGAACAGAGCCCTTGAGACACTAAAGGGTTCGCAAAAAGCTAGCCATTTATTGGACTTTCTCCGCTAGCATTTAGGTAGTTTAGTAATATCGTCAACTTAAATGACGGCAGTATGCTCGCCAACGTGTTTACAAAATCGGCGATCAGTATTAGGGTAGTATGGCATGGCTGAAGCTCGCTCGCCCACAGAGGCTCTGTTGGATGTTCCCTTTGATATTGGCGATATATTGGTTGACGCGCTTGGCGAGCACTCGCCCCTGTTGGTCCCCGAAGTTCTAAATAGCAGCTCCGAGTATCCTCCCAAACTATTCGTTGATACGTTTGCTGCTGGCCTGAATTTATACCACGCAAACTATCTAGTAGCCGGGCAATCGTTAGGTAGAGGTGAAAGATTAATCTTGTCTGGCTTGGCACATAGTCAGACGCCCCGTCATATCATTACTGTTACAGACGCCCAAGGTTTCCAAGTGACCCTAGGTGATATAGAACATCAGGCGAGGGGTGTGGGCAGTGCTATTCACCACGCGGCTGAAAAAGGTGCACCTGATCTCGCTACACTCAATAGTTTGATGCACGCCTCAGCAGAGCAATTGCTCAGCGATCGCGGCTATGATAACCAGCACCCTATACACAGGGCAGCCTACTTATTGGCAGATGCCTCAAGTTTGAGAAAAAACGATAAAGGGCCGGCTGCCAGTCGCCGTAGACACAGCGAGGCTCAAGCCCTTTTGCACCATTTTTCGCCTAGTTTGTCGGCACCTCCTATGGCACTCGAAACAGATATGTCGGCAGATAAGATACGCCGAATACCCAGTGCATATAACCAATGGGCAGAACATATTGGCTTGCCGCCCAATGATCCTAGGTATGTGCTCATGAAGAATCTCCTTGGTTTAGGCGATGCCCTCCCGCAGTCCTTTGCGCAGATTGTTGACGCACGACCAGGTAAGGCCGATCAATTGATTGCCTTATTGTCTGCTCATCTGGAGAAATTTTGCGCCGATACCATTCTTGAGCCAAAATTAGCGGTTAGCTGGAATAAAAGACCGCTTGCTCGCACGCGAGTAGTAGCGGCCGCCCCAGCAGCTGGTTCGCTCGCCTTACCCAATAGATTAGCGTCCGAACCTTTGGCAGAGGATGTTGAGGCGGACGATGTTAACCTTGCATCTACAACAGAGAAAGGCAGCGGCGCTCCATTGACGGGAATGGCATCGAGCGATGAGGTATTGATTGACGAACTCGAACTCATACCTAGCGATCTAATGGACGAAGAGGATCAACCTAAGCCTAAGACTCATAAAGAGCCAGGCGCTATTCCCGACGATCTTGTAAAATTATATATGCGTGAGACAGGCAAAATAGATCTTCTTACTGCTGAGGGTGAGGTAAAACTCGCCAAACGAATTGAGGCTGGCTTATTTGCTCAAGAAAAACTTGATTCGGGCGAGGAACTAAAACCCGCATTTCGCCGTGAGCTAGAAATTATTGCGCTGCAGGGCCATAACGCTAAAAGACATCTGATTGAAGCTAACCTTCGTCTGGTAGCATCTGTAGCTAAACGTTATATTGGTCAGGGCATGCTCTATTCGGACCTAATCCAGGAAGGTAATCTGGGTTTAATTCGCGCGGTAGAAAAATTTGACTATACAAAAGGTTATAAATTCTCGACCTATGCTACATGGTGGTTGCGCCAGGCTATGACTCGTGCACTTGCTGATCAAGCGCGGACTATTCGTCACCCCGCCCATGTCGTCGAAGTAATGAACAAAGTCGAACGTGTAAAAAAGAGACTTTACCAAGAAAATCATGAGGAAGCGACACCCGAAGAAATTGCCGCAGATAGCGGTTTAGACATAGACAAAGTAGTAGAGATACTCGGCTATCTACAAAGAGACCCCCTGTCGTTGGATTTTGCTTATGAAGATGAATCCGGTGATACTCGGCTCTTGGGTGACCAGATTGTAGATGAGGATACCCCTTCGCCCCAAGAAGCAATCGACCCATCACTCCTCGCTGCAGGTCTCGAAGAGGTTCTGGCTACATTGGGCGAGCGGGAGCAGCGAATCTTGCGCCTGCGGTACGGACTTGATGGGGAGCCTCATACGCTCGACTCGATTGCTCCCTTATTCGGCGTTACCCGTGAACGTATCCGCCAAATCGAGACCAAGGTGCTTGCGAAGCTGAGGGGGTTACCTGAGCTGGATCATCTTCGGGAGTTCTTCACCTAGCCGTTCAGGTATACTAATGCTATGAGCGAGCGACTAGTAGTTATCGATGGCAAGAGCGTGTTTTATCGTGGCTATTATGCCATGCCTAATTTGAGCACCAAGGATGGTCGGCCTACCGGGGGCGTCTACGGTTTTGCAATTATGGCGCTTGAGGTTATTAAGCGGTTAAAACCGAATTATGTTTGTGTAGCATGGGATAAGCGCCACACCAATATCCGTAAACGTTTGGAACTGTATCCCGACTACAAAGCTGGGCGCAAGGCGGCGCCAGAGGATTTTTACGACCAGGTAGAGATACTGTTGGAGCTGCTCAAGTCGCTCGATTGGCCGCTGTATGAGTTGGACGACTACGAAGCCGACGATATTATGGCCACCCTCGCCGTCCAGGCTAAGGAGCAAAACATCGAAACCTACCTAGTGACGTCCGATCTCGATGTACTGCAACTGGTCAACTCACACACGCACATTTATACGCTTAAGAAGGGCTTGAGCAACATAGAACTATTCGACGTTGCCCATTTTGAAGAGAAATATGGGGTGAGTGCGCATCAATGGGTGGATGTGAAGGCGTTGAAGGGGGATGCGTCCGACAATATCCCAGGCGTCGCAGGGATTGGCGAAAAGACAGCGCTCGAACTCATCGCCAAATATCACACGCTGGATGGCGTATACGAAAATATCGAGTTGCTGAAGCCAGCAGTTAAGGCCAAGCTCGAAAAAGATAAAGCCATGGCGTATCTGAGTAAAGAGCTAGTGACACTCTATACCGATGCACCACTCCAGCTGGACCTCGCTGGCACCAGATTGCACGATGGCGTCGCCCCTGAGTTCGTCGCTATGCTCCGTAAACTGGAATTTCGTAATATCCTCCGCCAGGTTGAGGCGCAACTACCTGATCTAGACGGGAAAGCGGCAGCTGAGGTAGGCACTACGCTACAACCAGCTAAAGAAATAAGTCTTGCAAATCAGCATTTTATCGATCACTGCCCGCGCGTCGTCGCGCTTAGTCCGGATGCGTCGCAGCTATGGGTTAGCGCCCATCCTGGAGAGTACAGCGCAATAGCTTTACGGGATGCCAAGCAAGCGTTAGCTGGTCCACTCATTGGCCACAACCTTAAAGATGTGTTCCGCGCTCTGCTAGCTGCAGGTATGCCAACAAGCGGAGAAGTTGCACACGATACGCGCGTTGGCTCGTTCATTCTCAATTCCTTGCAGCGCTCCATCGATCTTTCTGATCTTGTAGGCCAGACAATCGCCTCAGACGACGCTCCAAGGACTATCGCAGCCATTTGGCAAGCCTACGATGACCAGCAAAAGGAATTTGGCCGCGCGCCGTCGCTGTATAAGGTTGCTCACGAGATTGATTTTCCGACTATCTACCTCCTGGCGAAGATTGAGCACCGCGGTATTTTGCTCGATTCCGCCTATCTCGCTAAGATGAGCCAGGACTTTGCACACCACATTGCCGATCTTGAAAAGCAGATTTATGCTTCCGCTGGACAGGAATTTAACATAGGCTCTCCAGCTCAGCTCGGCATGATCTTATACGAAAAACTTGGTTTGCCTACAGCTGGCGTGAAGAAAGGCAAGACCGGGTACTCAACCGGCTCCAACGAACTAGATAAGCTGCGCGAGCTACATCCGATCATAAATCTTATTACTCAGTACCGTGAATATACCAAACTCAAAAGTACTTACATTGACGCCTTGCCGAAACTCGTCGATGCCCACGGCAGATTACACACCACCTATGCGCTCGATGTGGCATCTTCCGGCCGGCTCAGCTCGCACGACCCCAACCTGCAAAATATTCCGACGCGGACAGAATTGGGTCAATCCATTCGCAGCGCTTTTTTGCCAGCCAAAGGCAATGTCTTTGTGAGCGCAGACTATTCACAGTTCGAGCTGCGCCTAGCAGCGTACATGTCCGGCGACCAGAACATGATCGAGCAATTTAACCAGGACGTTGACATTCATGTGGCAACCGCCGCCCAGATTTATGGGGTGCCCATTAGCGAAGTGGATAAAAATATGCGCCGGCAGGCCAAAACGGTTAATTTTGCCGTTCTATACGGCATGAGCCCTCATGGTTTGAGTGCTGCCACGGGCATGACTTTTGTGGAAGCCAAGCAGTTTATCGATAAGTATTTTGAAGTGCGTAAACCCATCCGCGACTATATTCAAAAAACACTCAATAAAGCGCTCAGCGAAGGTTATGTCGAAACTATCTTTGGCCGCCGCCGTCCTACGCCCGATGTCAAAAGCAGCAATTGGGTTGTTCGCGAAGCAGCCAAGCGGGCAGCCATGAACATGCCTATTCAAGGTACCGAAGCAGACCTTATGAAGCTAGCCATGCTCAAAGTGGAGCAGGCAATTGACGGGTTAGGCGAACAGATCTTGCAGATTCACGACAGTATCTTGGTTGAAACACCCAGGGAAAACGCTGAAAAAGTAGGCAAGATCCTCAAGGAGACCATGGAGTCTATCTATCCAATCGGGGTCAAACTCGTTGCCGACGTGAAGGTGGGTGAAAACTGGGGTGATTTGTAGCACCCCGCCTGTTCTTTTGTTATACCCGGCCCGATATGGTATCCATAGTTATTTTATGTAATACGTAACGGTAACGGTATAGTTGAGGTCGTTTTCGCCGGGCTGGACGCGTAGGGAGGAATTGTCGGCGCTGTTGGCTACACTCTTGGCGTCGAGTGGATAGATGCTACCGCCAAAACCACCGCCATCTTGTACCATTTTCACAGAAGATACCTTAAAGCCCAAATCTTTGGCAGACTGGTCGGCTTTGGCCCGGGCGTCTTTGCTGGCAACGTCGCGTGCTCGGTCGCCGAGTTTTTTGCGCATACTATCACTAAATTCGGCTTGCGGAGTAATCTCTCCGGTTGGAGAAGTGGTTACAAGGTAGTCTTGCACCTTTTGGGCCAGGTCCTTTTTGTCTATGGTGAGAGTTACACGCAGGGTGTACGTCGGCGTGGCATCGGTGCTGCTGGTAAAGATCGGATATGACCAGCTGTCGGCGTTGGTTTTGATTTGTGTATCGGTTACGCCCAGGCCCTTTAGTTTTGCAATGAGCTCATTATTCTTAGCGGTAAGAGCGGTGAGTGCTGCGCTTTTATCACTATTTGGAAAATTATAGGTAGGCATAAAGATAAATTCGTCTGGCGCTGCCTTAATAGTCGCTTCGCCTGTTACCTGAATGGTACGGTCTTTATTGGTTACCGTGCTCCACGGTTTCCATATCAGAAGCATGGCAAGGATAACCAAAAGTAAAGAGGCAATAATAACTCTAAAGTCCAAGTGTATGCCTGTCTGCTTGGGCTCTTTTGCTACCAGTTCTGATTGATTCATATTTCCCCCTCTTTTTATAGTAATACATTCACGGGTGTCATGTACTATAGAAGCATGGTTGTGGTGGGCATCGAACAGTCTGAGGTTTTGGACGAACAAGGGCATAAGACAGGGAAAATCTTACCCCGCGACAGAGTACATGCTCAGCAATTTTGGCACGAGGTAGTGAATGTGTGGATCGTTAACGGCAATGGCGATGTTCTGTTGCAGCTCCGCGCTCCTGGTGTGGAGTTATGTCCAAATGTGTGGGACGTTGCCGTTGGCACGCATGTGCATCCTGGCGAAGATCCTTTAGCAGCCGCAGTTCGCTGTTTGCATTCCGAACTCGGCATCGACATTTTACCCGAAAGTATCAAGCATTTATTTAACATCCAAGCAGCCAACCCGCTGCCCGATGGTCGTAAGCACCGGGTGCTTGGCCATGTATTTTTGCTCGAACAGGACGTCGACGTGCGGCGCATGACCGTAAACGGGCAAAAAATCGCCCAACTTGCCTGGAAGCCCATTGTTGAGGTTATGGCCGAAATTGGTGGCACCGAAACAGCCAAGTTATACTTCCCGCGCGAAGGTGTGTACTACCCTAAGCTTTTTGATGCGCTGCAGGTGGCGGCTTAAAGTCGGGTATACTGTCTGGTATAAGCAAGGAGATGTACATGTTTTTAGGGTTAAAATCGGTTATTTTTCCGTCAGCCAACCTTGAAGCCGACACCACTTTTTGGGAGGCGGCTACGGGAGTAAAGGCCTATTTTGCGCAGCCGTACTATGTCGGGTTTAAGGTTGGAGATCAGGAATTAGGCCTAGACCCCAATGCCACCAAAGAAGGGCTCGACTATCCGGTTTCTTATTGGCATGTGAAGGATGTTAACGAAGCCGCCAAACAGCTTATAGCCAATGGCGCGACAACCAACACTGAAATCAGGGACGTTGGTGGCGGTATGATGATGGGCACTTTTAAAGACCCAAGTGGCAACGTTTTTGGCATTATCGATATAGCGCAGGAATAACTAGACGTTTCCGATGAAATACAAAGCCGTATTATTCGATCTTGACGACACGCTGATCCAAACCTGGCAGGTAAAATGGGCTTTAGCATAAAATGGTTGCAAAAAAGTACTACGATATTGAGCTGACCGATGAAAAATTAGGCAAGCACTGGGGTGAGCCTCACCACCTCATGGTTAGCAATTTATATGATCACCGTGATGAATCAGAGAAACTGGTGAGCAATTTCTTGCGCCACGAGGACGAGTTCCCAAAGAAAGTGCACGACCAGGCAGTCGCCACGATAGAGGTTCTGCTGGAGGCTGACTTGCCCGTCGGTGTCGTAACTTCCATGACGACAGATATCGCCACGAAAGATCTGAGCGAGCAGGGATTCCCTTGGCAACGGTTTTTTACCGTGCAAGGCTCCGACAAAACAACCGCGCACAAGCCAGACCCTCAAGTCTTCGAACCCGCGCTCGCGATACTCAAAGAGCGGGGCGTTACTGATGGCATTGTGTACGTCGGTGATGCGCTCAGTGATCTGTTGGCAGCCAAAGCAGCCGGTTTGATTTTATAGGAGTTACGAGCGGTTTCGTAGACAGTCAAACATTCACAGCCAAAGGCGCAAGGCAGGTGGTTTCGCGCTTAGGCGACTTACTGTCGCTCATCGGTATTGCTTCAAGTTCGATCCCCCAATATCAACCGGCGTCTATCTTGTAGTAAGGTCGATAATTACGCAGCCTGCCAAAAATGCGGTCAGGTGTGTAACGCCAGATTGCTGTATATCTGTTACGAGCGCTTCGGCCGCATTAGAGACGCGCTGATTGTTCCTAATGCCCGATGCGTTTATTTATTCACCTGGCTCGGTAGTCGGTGGTGGTCCTTGCTGCATTTCGTACTCAAGGTGCTGTGTTGCCAACCTTTGGTCCCGAATACTACCAGGTGCGCTGTCACAGCCAACTAGTACTTCCAAAGCGTAGTGGGCTGACCTTTTGAACCGCTCACCGAGAGTTAACCGTTCTGCCGGAGGGATATCTTCCATATGTTGTCGCGCCATTACTAGCCATACAATAGCACATATATGTGATACATTTGTCGGCCCTATTTGTCCCCTGCGTTACTATAAAAGCGTCGGGCTACGAGTTTCTATTGTATTTTGATCGTTAATGTGGTATTGTTTATATACACATTGAGGTGTGGAGAATAGCATGAAATACTTTTTGGGATTTTTAGCGGTTGTCGGCCTGGTTATAGTGGTGTTCTTTTTGGTGCTTGGTGGCCTGAATAGCGGCAAAGGTAGCATTTCTAAAAATCATATTGTGTTGTCAGACTACGCCAACACCTCTACCGTTATGCGTCTTACCACCGAGGGTCCGGTGAATGCCGATCAAAATCACCGGGTAGTACGCATTACCATTGGCCGTGATCAGAATATGATCGAGGAAATTCGGGGATACCAAGGATCGGTAGTGAAGCAGCAAACCTATGCGAATAACCAACAAGCCTACGAGACGTTCCTTAAGTCGCTTCAGCTTTTGAATTTCACCAAGGGCAATACAAAATCTACCATAGTTGATGATCGTGGATACTGTCCTACGGGCTATCGCTATACCTACGAAATTGTTAGCGGCTCTACTACGCCAGAGCACTTCTGGGGCAGTAGCTGTGGGCAGGGAAATTTTCAGGGGCTGAGTGCAAACATCCGTGCCTTATTTAAGGCTCAGATTCCTGATTACGCGCAGTTTGTATCTAGCTCCCGCTTGTAGTACTTGCTAACCGCCGATCCGAAATACTAAGCGTTTCTGGGTGTTTGCGGCTATTCGCAGGGCTGGCAAGCGGAGACGAAGGGCGTTAGCTAGGGAAGCGCTGCCCACGGTAATGACCAGTGAGTCACCGCGAATGCCTACGCTGGCCGGTGCACGAAACTGTTCATCGATATAGCGTTTGATGGCAATAATCTCGTCTGGTTCCTTAGGTGCCCGCTGACTTAGGAGATCTTGTAGGCTGTCCATACCTCTACTATACGGTATGCTAGGTCAAATAGGGTCGTTTTGCATCGGAGATACCAGGCTGGTACAGTAGGCTCATGCCAGAGTTGCCAGAAGTTGAGACGGTGCGGATTGGCTTGAGCAGCTTATTGCCCGGACTACAAATCAAAGCGGTGACGCACGATTGGCCGAAAAGCTTTCCGAATGCGCCAGCCGAGGTGGCTGAGTTTTTGATTGGCGCGCGGGTAAGCGGCGTACGCCGCCGGGCAAAGGTGCTCATCATCGACCTGGATACTGATTACTCATTGGTGATTCATCTCAAGATGACCGGACAATTGGTGTTTCGGAGCACTATTGCTCACTTTGGGGCAGGGCATCCAAACGACAGCTTGATTGGCAACCTACCCGACAAGTCAACGCGAGTTATACTCACATTTTTTGATGGCAGCAAGCTCTTTTTTAATGATCAGCGTAAATTTGGCTGGATGCGTTTATTGCCGGCTGCCGCTGTTGAGCAACTCGATTTTTTTCAAAAGGTAGGACCGGAGCCGCTGGCGAGCGATTTCACTGCCGATGATTTTATCAAGCGGCTTAGGCGGCGGAATAAAAGTGGCATTAAGGCGGTGCTGCTCGATCAGACCGTGGTGGCGGGGATCGGTAATATTTATGCCGACGAGAGCTTATGGGGCGCCAAAATCCACCCCGAGGTCAAAGTGTGCGATATACCAGAAGCCCTGCTCAAGGCGCTTTACGAAGCGCTGCGCAGTGTACTACAGCTATCCATAGAAAAAGGTGGTTCAACTGATCGGAACTATGTGAACCATGAGGGCAAACGTGGCAGTTACCTCACATTTGCCCGCGTATTTCGCCGCGAAGGCCGGCCGTGCCCTCGATGCGGCACAACGATTATTAAGATGCGCGTAGCCGGCCGAGGAACCCATATATGCCCGCGATGCCAGCGAGTCTAGCTTATTTCTTTTTCCAGTCGCCTCCATTTACCCGGTTGCGACTGCTGCTTAGGTGCCAGTTATGCGGATTACTATCTTTGAGCGCTGCAGCCATCTTTTTGGCGGTTTTGGTATAGAGCCTTTCGGCATGCACTCGCGCGCGCATGTCGGTCCATTGCTCGCCCAGTCGATGACCGCGAAAGGCCTGCTCGCGTAGCTCAAAGTCGACATCCAAATTATCGGCATCCTTCACGATCTTCGATTCGATGCTCTTCCGCTCCTCGTACTCATGCATAAGCTCTTTCATCTCTGCCTCAAGTGCGGTGCCTTCCAGCATGTCGCGCAAACCCATGTTCTCATCGCGGGTCACATACTGGCGGCTGAGATAGTCGACATCCCCGGTACGGCTCTCGGCGATGTCGTGCGCAATGGCCATCTTCATGATTTTTTCGACGTTAGTAACATCTTCGTGCTTAGCAATTATGAGGGCAATCCAGGTTACCCGAAACAGGTGTTCGGTGTTATTGGCAAAGTCGGCGTTCAAGAAATGTTTCCAGGCGCGGTCAATAAAGCGTAGCGCACCCAGCTCATATATAAAGTCAATATCACGGCCAAAATCCATGTGCCAATGATATCATATCTATTACCATGGTTGTGACGGTCACAGGAGCAAATGATTTTGCGCGTCTGAGCGAGCTCAAAAAGCTAACAGGGGCATTTATTGCCGAGCACGGCGATATGGCGGTGGAGCGTTTTGACGGTGATGAGGCTAGTGCCGCACGCATGCGCGAGAGCGTAACGAGCCTGCCGTTTTTAACCGACCGCAAGCTGGTTTTGCTCCAGGAGCCAGGCAAACAGAAGGCCTGGGCAGAGCAGATAAGCGATGTGCTCAAGAGTGTGGCTGACTCGACCGATTTGATCATCATCGAGCCCAAACTGGATAAGCGCCTCAGTTATTATAAAGTTCTCAAAAAAAACACCGACTTCCGCGACTTTGCCGATCTCGATGCCAATGGTCTGACGCGCTGGGCTTCAGAGTATGTAAAAGTCGCTGGCGGTACGCTAGCGTCCGGCGACGCTCGATTGCTCATTGATAGGGTAGGGGCAAATCAGCAAATGATCCAGCAAGAGCTCAACAAGCTGCTTAGCTATGACTTGCAGATCAGCCGCAAGTCGATCGAGTTGCTGACCAACCCTATGCCGCAAAGCACTGTCTTTGAATTGCTTGATGCTGCTTTTGGCGGTAATAAAACTAAAACTTTTGGCTTGTACCATGAGCAGCGTGCACTGAAGGTAGAGCCACAAGCAATTATCGCTATGCTCGGGTGGCAGTTACATGCGCTGGCACTAGTTAAAACTGCCGATCACCGCTCGACAGAAGCTATTGCCAAGGAAGGCAAGGTGAATCCCTATGTGGTGCGCAAGACACAAAGCCTGGCGAGGGAGATTAGCCTAGAGAGACTCAAAAAGCTGATACATGATTTGCTGCAGCTCGATCTTAATCTTAAAACAAAGACTATGGATGCTGATGAAGCGCTGCAGTGGTATTTACTCAGCATATAGATTTGCAGCAGGCAACTATTCCATCCTCCAATAGAGTCAAGCGTAGTGCAACCAGACCGACTTTTAGTCGGCCTGCGTGTAACGCTCTATTGGAGGATGGAATAGTTGCCCTCAATGCACCTGCAACAAAAAACCGCGAAGTGGTCCGCGGTTTTTTGCAACGACCTGCGTTGCTACTTTTTCTTGGCAGGAGCTTTTTTGGTTGCTGGCGCCTTTTTGGCAACCGTCTTCTTAGCGGCTGGCTTGGCGGTGCTGCCTGCTGCAGCTTTGCTGGCACGGGCTAGCTGGCTCTTCTTGCGAGCGGCTTTGTTCTTGTGCATCACACCTTTTTTGGCGGCGACGTCGATCGCACTTACTGCCTTGCTCTCCAGCTTCTTCGTATCCTTAGCGCCACTGCCTAGTGCGCCCTGAAAAGCCTTCAAAGCACTCTTAAGACTACGCTTGGTTTTACTGTTGCGTACGGCAGCTTTGTTGCTGACGCGTACACGCTTTTTTGCTGACTTAATGATGGGCATGTAACGTGATACCTTTGTTGTTAAATTGTCAGAGTTTAATATACAAGAGGTCGAACACTTTGTAAAGGTGCGCCACTCGGCACAGGAGATAAATATAGTTGGCAAGCTTATGCTTATGTGATACGCTGACCGTACAGAGGTAAAAGACAAAAATATGGATCAAAAAACAGCAATCGCCGATCGCCTCAAGCAAGCCACTAATATTTTAGTTACCGTCAGTAATAATCCCTCGGTGGACCAACTGGCATCATGCATCGGACTGACCTTAGCACTCAATAAACTCGATAAGCATGCTACGGCTGTTTTTAGTGGTAGCGTCCCGAGTACCATCGAATTTTTGTCACCGGAAAAAACTATCGAAAAAAACACCGATAGTCTGCGCGATTTTATTATCGCACTCGATAAGTCCAAGGCCGACAAACTGCGCTATAAGGTAGAGGACAAAGTCGTCAAAATTTTTATCACCCCATATCGTACCTCTATTAACGAGAAAGATCTGGAGTTCTCCCAGGGCGATTTTAATGTTGATGTCGTACTCGCCATCGGGGTGCATAGCCAGCAAGAGCTCGACCAAGCCATTACGGCACACGGCCGCATTTTGCACGATGCAGTGGTGGCCACGCTCAACATAAAACCGGGTGGCGACCTGGGTACTATGAATTGGCTGGATACCAATGCCAGCAGTTTGTCTGAGCTAGCTACCGAACTTGTTGATGCCATCGATAAAAATCTTATGGACGGCCAGATGGCCACGGCCCTACTAACCGGAATCGTGTCAGAAACCAATCGTTTTAGTAATGACAAGACATCGCCTACGACGATGACGATTAGTGCTGAACTTATGACCGCCGGTGCCAATCAGCAATTGGTGGCGACCAAGCTCGATGAACCACCAAAGCCTGCCGCGCAGCCGCCGAAGATCGCTATCGATGGCAATAATCAGGAGCATGCGGACAGGTCCGACGTAACCGATGAGCCCCCTCATGCAGAAGATGGCACGTTAGAAATTGATCATGACGGCCAAGATCGCCCGAACGATAGTCCGTTGCCACCCGCCCCCGAGCCAGAACCCGAGCAAACTTCGGAAACACCAACCCCGCAGATCCACATCGACAATGAAGGTTCTCTACGCAGCCTGACTGAGCATGAATCAGCCCCTCCGCAACCGTTGCCTGAGCACGAGGATAACGCAAAGGGGAGCATTGATCCTACGGAGCATATGGGGAGTGGTCATATGATTTTGCAGCCTCCTTCACTGGGTGGGGAATTGAGCGCTAGTGGTTTGCAGAGCCCTGAAGACCGCGAAGCGCCATCTGGTAGCCCAACTTTATCGCCATCGGCGCAGGGTTCTCTAAACTCAGATCCGTCGTCCTTTGCGCCGCCTGCACCTGCGCCGGTAGTGAGCCCATCATGGACTCAGCCGAGTCCAGTCATGCCCACCACTACGCCCGCAAATCCGTACGCGCCAGCCCCGCTAACTGTGCAACCGTCGATGTCCACGCTCCAACAGCCAACCTTCCAACCGCCCGAACCTATAATGCCCCCATCGCAGGCACCTAGTCTGACATTGCCGTCCACTCCACCTGCTGCATCGCAACCTTTGTCGCCTCCAATGCCGCTGCCCGAACCTACCTCGCTCCCGGTGTGGCAGCTTGCTCCGACACCACAGCCATCAATGCCATCTACGCCTCCGGCGCCCACGGCAACTCCACCTAGTAGCGAGACGCTGAGCGAAATAGAACAGGATCTTAACAGTCCACACCTTCAAACAACGCAACCGGCGCCTCCCACTCCAGAACCTTCGTTCCAGGCGCCAACCTTTCCGACTGCCCCCGTAACGCCTCCGGCGCCCACGGCAACTCCGTCATCCGCCGATAACCCGGCCGCCAGTCCTGATCTCGAAAGCGCCCGCCAGGCGGTTATGGATGCAATAGCAGGTAATGCATCGGCTCAGCCTACCGAGCCGATTGTCGCGCTCAACGCCCAACCACTTGGTGCGCCGTTGCACGACCCGCAGCCTCCTACACTAGCCTCTGAACCTGCAGCCGTTACGCCGTTAGCAGCTGGTGGTATCACGCCATCGGTTGTCGAGCCTTCGACACTACCAGGTGGGATGCCGAACGGTCTGGTGCCTCCACCTCCCGTGCCTCCGCCCATGATGCCAGGCACTCCAGGCTTTTAGTTTTTCTCTGTTCACCGTATCCTAAGAACGATGAACGGTATCCTATTAATTGATAAGCCCAGCGGTTGGACGTCATTTGACGTTGTCAATAAGGTGCGCCGCATTATCGAGCAGAACGGTCTTAACACTACGAATAAAAAACGTTTTCCAGTAGGCCATACGGGCACGCTCGATCCTCTAGCGACTGGTCTACTGGTGCTGATGTGCGGCACGTACACAAAAAAGGTGCCCGAATATACCAAGCTTGATAAAACGTACGGAGTACTGATGCGGCTGGGTCAAACGAGTACCACTGGTGACGAAGAGGGTGAAAAGACCTTTGTGTCCGACCATAAGCCAACGCGTGCAGTACTGCAGGCTGCACTGCAGCGTTTTGAGGGAGACATTATGCAGACGCCGCCAGTGTATTCAGCTATCAAGATCAATGGCCGTCGGGCATACGACTTGGCCCGCAGAGGCGAGACACCGCAGATGCAGCCTCGCCCAGCGCATATCTATAGCTTACAGCTCCAGGCCTACAACTATCCCGATGTACACTGCATCGTTTCTGTCTCAAGTGGGACGTATATCCGTTCACTTGCCGAAGATATTGGTAAGGCGCTGGACACCGGCGCATATATGGCAGCACTCCGCCGCACGCAGGTTGGCCCGTTTAATATCAAAGACGCAGTTACCGTGGATCGGCTCGAGCCGGAAGCGCTGCTACGGGCGCTGCGCGAGCGCTAGGACCGGGCCTTGCATGCGTTCACCTCATCTGATATAATCCTGGCTAGTATGATTTCAAGTGAGAAAAAGCAGGGTGTCGTTGCTACCCTGCAGACCAAAAAAAACGACACTGGTTCGGCCGCTGTACAAGCCGGCATTTTTACTGAGCGTATCAAGGAGCTAACCGAGCACCTCAAAGTCAACAAAAAAGACTTTGCTGCTCGCCGTGGCCTCTTGCAACTGGTTGGTAAGCGCAAGCGTGCACTTAAGTACCTGGCGGCTCAAGACGGTCAGGCGTACCTCGACACTATTGCCAAGCTTGGTATTCGCCGTTAAGATGCATAGACTATGGGTCTTGGAATCTCCGAGGCCCCAAGCTTGTGCACATTAAACACTAGATTCGTGGGTAATAGCGGGCAGAGGCCAGATATACCGCGCCGGGAGCACAAGGGTGGCGTATATTTGCACTGTGCCCGTTCTACCGAATCTAAAGAAAGATGAGAACGACAGATGGGACAGACAATCAACCCGTACGGCAAAGATATCATAAAAGTAGAAACCGATTTCTGCGGTCGCACTTTGAGCCTCGAGATTAACCGCGTAGGTTTTCGTACCTCAGCTTCGGTTATTGTTCGCTACGGCGAAACAGTAGTGCTCGGTACGGCTATGGTCAGCGACCAGGCAATCACTGGCTTTGATTATTTCCCCTTAAGCATCGATTACGAGGAAAAGTTTTACGCTGCAGGTAAGATCAGTGGCAGCCGCTTTATTAAACGCGAAGGCCGCCCCAGTGACGAGGCCATCCTCATCGGCCGCCTCATCGATCGGCCCATTCGTCCGCTGTGGCCCAAGGGCTATCGGCATGAAGTGCAAGGTGTCGCCAGCGTGCTCAGCACCGACCCAGCCTTCCGTCCTGACATGATCGCCATGATCGCCATGAGTGCCGCCTTTATGTTGACCGGTGCACCATTTGAAGGGCCGGTAGCAGGGATCCGCGTGGGTCTCAAAGATGGCAAGCCTATAGCCTTTATGTCGCTCGAAGACGCTAAAACCAACGACCTTGACTTAGTTGTTGCGGGTACTGAGGCGGCCATCATGATGGTTGAGGCTGGCGCCAACGAAGTTTCTGAAGAACAGATTGCCGAGGCGCTGACGTGGGCTCACCAAGCCATGCAGCCCGCTATTAGGCTACAAAAAGAGTTGGTCGAAAAAGCAGGCGTTATTGCTAAAGAATACACATTGAGCTTGCCGAGTGAAGACATCCAAAAGGCAGTCGACGCCTTCCTAGACGGCAAAATGGGCGAAAAGTTGCGCGCGCCAATGGCGGAGCGCCACCAACGTATGCACGAGTTGCGCCTTAGTATGCTTGCGCATTTTGCTGAAGACCTCGGCGACGGGTGGGAGAGTGTGAAGCGCGACTACGAAGACGCTTTCGCTAGTGCCGCTAACAAAGATGTCCGCAAAGGGATTTTAGTAGATGGTGTACGTCCAGATGGCCGGGGTTTTACCGAAATTCGTCCGCTTTCCAGCGAAGTCGGCATATTGCCACGCGCTCATGGCTCCAGCTTATTTACCCGTGGCCTGACGCAAGGGCTGAATATCGTTACCCTCGCTCCTCTCAGCTACGCGCAGCTTGTTGATACCATGGAGCGCAACGAAGAAAAGCGCTACATGCATCACTACAACGCCCCTGGCTATACTGTCGGCGAGATCAAGCGTTTAGGTTCCCCGGGTCGCCGCGAAATCGGCCACTCGGCACTGGCTGAGCGTGCACTGCTCCCAGTCCTTCCGTCCGAAGAGGTATTTCCGTACGCTATTCGCTCGGTCACTGAGATCATGAGCCAAAATGGTTCAACGTCTATGGCCGCTACCTGCAGCAGCTGCTTGGCATTGATGGACGCGGGCGTACCACTTACCGCACCGGTCAGCGGTATTGCCATGGGCTTAATGACCGACGGCAAGCAAAATATTATCTTAAGCGATATCGCCGACGCTGAAGACTTTGCCGGCGATATGGACTTTAAGACTGCTGGCACGGCCAAAGGCATTACTGCCCTCCAAATGGACATGAAGGTGCACGGTCTGTCGGTTGAGACACTTACCAAAGCGCTGCTGCAGGGTAAGGAAGGCAAGGCGTACATCCTAGAGCACATGCTCACCACCATTGCCGAGCCCCGTAAAGAACTCAGTCCCTACGCTCCGCACGTCGAGGCGATTACCATTAATCCGGATAAGATCCGTGAAGTAATCGGCAAGGGCGGGGAAATGATTCAGCGCATTACCGCCGAAACCGGCACCGAAATCGACATTAAAGACGATGGCACCGTGATGATTGCTAGCCCTGATGGTGCGAGTATTCAGAAAGCTATCGAGTGGATTAAGGGCATGACCGAAGACCCGGCGGTGGGCACCATCTACTACGATAAGCCAGTAGTGAGCGTTATGGATTTTGGTGCCTTTGTGCAGATTCTGCCTGGCAAAGACGGCCTGGTGCACGTGTCCGAAATGCGCGAAGAGCGTGTCGAAAAGCCCAGTGATGTGGTAAAAGAGGGCGACAAAGTAACCGTTAAGCTAGTAGCTATTGACGATCGTGGCAGGCTGCAACTCAGTATGAAAGCGGCCGCGCGTGAGCTTAAAGATGAAAGCAAACAAAGCACAGACAAGTAAGGCTTCCTTTTGGAAGCGTCCGGTGGGGATGGCGCTGCTCACAGCGTTGTCTCTGGCCGCAACTTATCTGGCTGCCAGCTTGGCCATTAATAGTGGTAGTTTATGGGAGTACGCACTCGCAGTTATAACGCTCGCGTACTCCTTGCGACAAGCTACTGGCGCAGTCCGTGAGGTGCTGAGCCGTGGCTAAGGCCGATAAACAGGCGCAACTTGATCAGATCGCCGCAGAGATTCGCTCCAAGAATGTCTGCCCCGACTTGGCCAAAACAGCCAACGACCTGGTATTCGGTGAAGGTAATCCCGATGCCAAGATCATTTTTATCGGCGAAGCGCCGGGCAAGCAAGAAGACCTTACTGGCCGTCCGTTCATCGGTCCTGCCGGCAAAGTGCTTGACCAATTGCTCGAAAGCATCGGCTTAAAACGCGAGGATGTGTATATCACTAGCATTCTCAAGTACCGGCCGCCAGATAACCGCGACCCACGACCTGACGAAAAAGCTGCCTTTTGGCCGTATTTGTCAGCTCAGCTGGAGGTTATTGCGCCACAATTGATTGTCGCTTTGGGGAGGCATGCGGCCAATTGCTTTCTGCCGGAGCTGCAGATTAGCAAGGCTCACGGTGTACCGCAACAGTGGGAAGGGTATACATTGTTGCCCTTGTATCACCCAGCTGTAGCTTTGTACAACGGCTCAATGCGCCAAACTTTATTGCATGACTTCCAGCAAGTCGCGACATTCGCTAAGAAAGACAAGTAACTTTTACTCAGCAAACGAAAGGACATAACTACTATATGAGCGACAACCCGAACGCAAATAATCAAAGAAATAATAATCGCCCTAAGCGCGGAGGCGCACCGGGCGGCCAACGACGAGGTGGCGCTTCAAACAATCCTTCCCCGCTGAATGTGCCCAATGCTAGCATGTCGCGTGGTGCTGCGGTACGTGCCCAGAAACGCTCGCAAGCCGACGCGCAAAAGATTGCCAATCAGTATGCCGCCGCCAATATGCAGCCCGAGCGCCGGGCTAATTTCATCGACGACAGTCCCCGCCTCAAAATCATTGGCTTAGGTGGTATGGACGGCGGCGGTTCTAAGAACATGATTCTGGTGGAGTACATGGACGACGCCGTGGTGATCGACTGTGGCAACGACCTTGGTGTCGATCTGCCCGGCATCAATTACGGCATCGCTGATATCGCGTACCTGGAGACTATTCGCCATAAGCTACGTGCCTATATTATTACCCACGGCCACCTCGACCACATTGGCGGGCTACCGCATATTGTGCCGCGTGTTCCTGCGCCGATTTACGGTTCGCGTTTTACTATTGGTATGACCGAAAAGGTGTTCGAAAACTTTGGCTTGCCTATGCCCGAAGGCTTCGAGCTCAAAACGATCATTATGAACGAAGAAACCCACGAGCGTCTCAAAGTCGGTCCATTTTTCGTTGAACTGGTACGCGTTACACACTCCATCCCGGGTTCTACTTGTGTGGTGCTCGATACGCCTGTGGGGCGCATTATTAACACCGGCGATTTCCGTCTCGACCCCAACCCGCTCGATCACGAGCGTTCCGATACAGACCGCCTTACACAACTCGGTGACGAAGGCGTCTTGCTACTCATGAGCGACAGCACTACTTCCGAACGACCCGGCCGTACCCCATCAGAGAGTACTATTGAACCCACCTTCGTTGATCTCTTTAGCCGCGCCCCTGGCCGTATTTTTGTCGCGGTGTTTTCTAGTAACATCAATCGTATTCAGATGCTGGTCAATGCTGCTACTCATCACGGCCGCAAGATTGCTATGGACGGCCGTAGCATGATGAGCACTCTCGAAGTTGCTGTCAAACTCGGTATGATTCGTATTCCAAAAGGTACGTTTGTGCCCATTGCCAATGTCGCCAGCATGCGGGACGAAGAAATCGTTGTTGTGTGTACTGGTTCTCAAGGTGAGCCCAGCTCCGCTTTGCAGCGTATGGCCTCCGGCGATCACAAGTACATCAAGCTGAAGGGGCAGGACACTGTTGTCTTATCTAGCACGCCTATTCCAGAAAGCGGCAACGACAAAGCTATTGGCGATATGGTGGATGATCTTATGAAAAAGCAGGTGCATGTCTATCGTCACGCCACCCGCGATATCGACGGCTGTGGCCCGCTGCACGTTTCCGGCCACGCCAGCCTGGAAGAATATGGCGATATGATTGACATGACGCGTCCCAAATTCTTCCTGCCTATCTACGGCGCCTATCGGTCAAAGAAATATCATATCGAAGAGGCAGTGCGGCGCGGCGTTCCGCGGGCTAATAGTCTCAACATTGATAACGGCCAGGTTGTCGCGTTTACTCCAGACAAGATGGAGGTTATCGGTGAAGTACCGCATGGCACCACGCTGGTAGACCAAACCGGCGCCATCGTAAATAACATCGTCGTCAAAGACCGTGTGCTCATGGCCGAGGAAGGTTTAGTGGCGGTTGTTCTCACTGTAGATAAGCGAACCGGCAATTTGCTCACCAGCCCGGACATTATTAGCCGCGGCTACATCTATATGCGCGACAACGAAGAGTTGATGAATGGACTGCGAGGCGAACTTCGTCGTGCTGTAGCCCAACGCTTCAAGCGTGTCGATCTCGATCGTTTTAAGGCCGAACTTAAGGACCATGTCACGCATTATTTATTTGAGCAAACTCAGCGTAGCCCTATCGTTATCCCCGTCGTTAATGTTATTAGCGCCAAAGGCGAAGGCAAGTCTGGCCAGCAACAACAGCAGGGTAGCGGCGGTCAGCAGGAAATCAAGCCCGTTGAAGAACAAGTGATCGATCAACAAGAACGCTTCCAGCGCATGCGCGAAAAGCTCCTCGGCCAAGACGCCCGCGTCGATTAGCAATCAGACCAAAAGTGGCGTGGTTTTGACATAAGTTGTAATTTTTGCTATAATGTAAGGTGTTAGTTTAGCTTTCCAAGAGAGCTGATATAATACAAACACATATGGCAAAAAAGAAAAAATCGTCCAAGGGTCGTAAGAAGGTAGAAGAAGTCCGCGAACCGTCGCCGTTTTGGCAACTTTCAGGGGGCATTCTGCTCTGCGTAACTGCACTATTTTTGCTCTTTGGTGGCTTTGGCACTGGTGGTGCCTTGCCAAAAGGTTTGTTCCATGGGGCGTATTGGACATTCGGTTGGGCGGCATATCTGTTGCCCTTTGTGCTTGTCTATTGGGGGGCGTACAAATTTAGGAGCGAAGATCGCCGTATCCCTCTCAGCAAGCTGGTCAGTATATTTGGCGTTTTGCTCTTCACGGCTAGCTGGTTATTTACTGCTTTTGCTAGCAAGCAAGCAGGCATATGGGTAGACGGCCATGGCGGTCAGTCTGGTCAGCTCGTTGGCGCAGCTGTTTTGCAAGCGCTCGATAGTTTTCCCGCATCGCTGCTGTTTGCCGTCTTCGCTGGGCTGTCATTCTTCTTTGCCTTCGGCATTTCGCCGAAAGTAGTGCTTGGCCTCGGTAGATTATTCAAGAAGCGGCAAGCGGAGTCGGAGCTCAGCGATCTGCGCGCTCGTGCTGAGTCGAGCGGTTTTAAACTCAATGAAGGCGTACCGGTAGAGCACCATAATGCCAAGCAATTTACTGGCCTGCGCAACACAGCCGAAAAACTCGCACCATCTGAAGATCATGAGGCCCTAACACTGGCCAGCGACCCTAATTGGAAATTTCCTGGGGTAGACTTGCTTGATGCCAAGCAGGATAAGGCCGATGCTGGCGACGTCAATGCCAACGCACAGCTCATTAAAGAAACTTTCATGAACTTCAATATTGATGTTGAAATGGATGGCGCTAACGTTGGTCCACGAGTTACCCAATACACTCTGAAGCCGCCCGCCAACGTCAAGCTTACCAAAATCACTGCACTGGAAAATAATCTATCGCTCGACCTGGCAGCGCATTCCATTCGGATGGAAGCCCCCATCCCCGGCAAGCGCGCAGTGGGTATCGAAGTGCCAAACGTGAAGTCGGCCACTGTACGTTTACGTTCACTGCTGGAATCCCACGACTGGACCGACATAAAAGGCCCGCTTGGCTTCGCCATTGGCCGCGATATTGCAGGCAAGCCAGTGGTGGCCGACTTAGCCAAAATGCCGCACTTACTAGTCGCCGGTCAGACTGGCTCCGGTAAATCAGTGATGATTAACACGATTCTTACAAGCTTACTGTACCGCAATAGTCCATCAGATTTGAAGATGATCCTAGTAGACCCCAAGCAGGTTGAACTAAAGCCCTACGACGACGTCCCACACTTGCTTACACCAGTTATCACTGAACCGGAGAAGTGTATTAGCGCTCTTAAGTGGGCGGTGGCCGAAATGGAGCGCCGCTACAAGGCCCTGGCCGATGTCAGCAAGCGCAATATCGCCGAGTACAACCTCGTTAAAAAAGAAGAGGGCATGCCGTATATTGTCATTGTCATCGATGAGTTGGCCGACCTCATGATGATGGCTGCCCGCGATGTTGAAGCACTGATCGTGCGTATTGCCCAAAAGGCCCGTGCTGTTGGTATCCACTTGGTGCTGGCCACACAGCGTCCGTCGGTGGACGTCATTACCGGTCTCATTAAGGCTAATGTGCCGGCACGTATCGCCTTTACGACTGCAAGTCAGGTAGACTCTCGTACTATTATCGACCAGATTGGTTCTGAAAAACTCCTGGGCCAAGGTGACATGCTACTGCTGACAGCCGATATGCCCAAGCCGAAGCGTGTGCAGGGTGCTTTTATTAGCGATGATGAAACCATCAAGGTGACCGACTTTATCCGTATGCAGCGTCCGCCACAGTACGACGACGAGATCATTTCTCAGCCTGTACAGTTGAATGGTAAAGGTGGCGTGGTAGCAGACATGGGCGGCTCAGACGCTGACGATGACATGTTCCGCGACGCCGTCCGTGTAGTGATCGAAGGCCACAAGGCAAGCACCAGCCTGCTGCAGCGCCGCTTACGCATTGGCTACGGCCGTGCCGCTCGCCTAGTCGAAACTATGGAAGAGCAGGGCATTGTCGGCCCGGCAGATGGTGCCCGTCCTCGTGAGGTACTGGTCAGCAGCCTTGACGAAGTCTTCGGCTCTCCAGCCGAGGGCATCTCTTCTGAAGTCCCCGAAGAAGCATAGTTTTTATTTGATCGATATACAAGTAGGGTGTCTTATATATTGACCTATATATGTTAATGTGCTTAAATATATGCAGTGTTAATAAAAATAAAAAGATGAATCATATACCAGAAACCAGCCTCGCAGGCGTTCCCAACTTAACCCGACAGGATTTTGAGGCGGGACTACGCGACCTCAGTTCTGCTGCATTTGAGGGTGAGGACGAAAGCGCCATGAAGGCCTTAGATGTGTATGTAGAAAATCATCAAGCAGCTTTGAGCGCCGTGGTTGCTGGGATCGAGGGCCGACTTTCTGAGCCTCAGGCAGACTCTATTGAATTACCGTTCAGTGCGGGGGCTCAAATCAACCTCCCTTATAGACACGGAAAGGTCGAAACAGCCCTTGATCTGTCTTCTCTAGGACTTCCTCGCACTAGCCGAGAAGGCGTAACGCCCTTGGCTGTTATTATCCATGGCAAAGCGAGCGGGACCAGCCCCAAAGAGGTTGGTGCTATTCAACTTATTGTAGACGATGGGGGCAGAACAAGAAGTCAGTACTTAGAAGATATATCTGGTGCCCGTGGTGGTGATGAGAGCTCGCCGCACTGGGTAGATCCAGGCCGCGCCTTACTCTCGCGTATGACAGTGGAGGTCAAAGACGTAGCAACAATACCTGCCAAAAACGGACAGTCTATGTTAACTATACGGTCAGAAGCAGATAGAGCTACGAAAGATAGTGCGGCACAGGCATGGATTATTCGTCCTAAACCAACTGATACCGAGCGAGCAGCTACAGGTGCTGAGGAGGGGCGCGTCCGTGCTTTTATTCGTAAACGGGCGCGGAAGATAGGTGCGATAGCGGCGGTCAGTCTTGTTGCAACGGGCGCTGCCGCCCACAATTCACACGAACCACAGCATCTCAAGAAAATGCATACAGCTCAGGAGATGGTGCTACCGGCAGGAACAGACGAACAAAATGGCGTGTATCAAGCAGAGGAGTTTTTCGACGCCGATACATTGGCCCGCTCGCGCCAGGCGTTTGGCTCCTATCTAAAAGGCGACAAGGCAGCATTACAGGCTGAAGCGCTCGCTCATAATTATCATGACAATTGGATTAGTCCAGCTGATTTTGCCGCTGTGCAGAATGCGGCCAGCTACGCAGACCTTGCCATAGCATTCAAAAAGACTATCAAGGATTTGCCCATTACGATTGATTTCAATGCTGTCGCAAGTGCGAACCTAAATCCGGATTATACGTATACACCCAACGCTTCTATAGCTGACAGCAAGAGGGCTGTCGAAAGCATACTTAAGTTTTATAATCTGCTTGATCAACATGACCTCGCAAAAAATATGCGGCCACTACAATACAATTTGGTGGGAGAGATAAAGGGCGCCTCAGACAATGGTGTACATGATCCAGATGGCTATTTCAGTCCCGCCCAGGGGCTACAAGGGGCGTATATCGTTATACCCACGAAACATAACAACGACTATGTGGTGGCGCACGAGAATGGCCACGACTACGATATGAGCGGTTTTGGCGCCTTTCCGCCCAATAAGCTGTCTTCTATGGTTGCCGGCCTTAACCCTAAGGGTTTTACCTACGCTGGGTATGCTAAGGCTTCCCATTCGAAGACCACTATCGATGGCAATACTGTGACAGATGACCAATATGGCAATAGCTCTGACCAAGAAGACGTTGCGATGACAAATGAGACCCTTATGACCGAGAATCCCACTTTGGGCACCGAGGATTCGACCCTATTCGAGAAACAAGAAGCGATATTATTTTATATGGAGCAATCCTGCCCTGGCTTTACAGCATCCTTTTTAAGCCATGCTAAGCTGGTGTCGCCAGGCACGCATATTTCTACAGTGATACATGAAGTATCACGTACGTCTTTACCGTATCTTGAGGGACTTTCTTTCCTGTTACTGTCTGCCACGGCTTATGGGTTTGCCCAGAACAGTAAGACCCGGCGGGCAAGGGAGAGGTTGGGTCTTCCGGATAATCAAGATGGCAGCATTCGGCTGTAGTCTGAAGCGGAGTATAATGCAGCCAACAGCGTGCCTATATTTGCCAAAGACTACTTCTTTATAGTATAATTATCTCTGTTATTAACTAACCTGTGTGTGAGGATTTTGTCTTGCATACATTCGCATAAAAGCGAATTCCATAGGAGGAACAATGAACCAATACGAAATAGCGGTTCTGTACCACCCAGATCTCGAAATCGATCTGGAAAAAGCGACCACTAAGGTTGAAAAAATTTTTACCGACAACCAGGGCAAAGTGACCCATGTCGACAACTGGGGCAAGCGCAAATTAGCGTACCCTATCAAAAAGAACGAATCTGCAGTATATGTTATCTACAGCGTCGACTTCCCACCAGAAACAGTCCGCAAGGTAGAAAGTACCTTGAACATTACTGATGAAGTAATCCGTTTCCTGATTACCCGTCCCGACCTGAAGGCAATCGCCAAGGCCGAAGCTATGAAAGCCGAAAAAGCCAAGCGGGCAGCCGAACGCGGCGAAGCAGCCGACTCAGAAGAAAAAACCGAAGAATAAGCCTTTCTTAAGAACAAGGCGAGGGGGATACAATGGCGAAGGGGTTTAACAAAGTTATCCTGATGGGTAATCTGACGCGCGACCCAGAGGTCCGCAATACACCAAGCGGCCAGTCGGTTGCCAGTTTTGGATTGGCAGTCAACCGTACTTGGCGGGGTGCCGACGGGAACCAGCAAGAGAGTGTCAGCTACATCGATTGTGTGGCATGGGGCAAAACGGGCGAAATTATCGCCCAATATGTCCAAAAAGGCCGTCCTATTTTGGTGAGCGGTCGTCTGGAGCAGCGCGCTTGGGAGAAAGACGGCCAAAAGCACAGCAAAATCGAAGTTATTGTCGAAGACTTTAACTTTGTAGGCGGCGGCGCAGGCGGCTCCAGCAGCGGCTATAGCGGCCCCACGGGCAGCACCGCACCTGCTCCGACCAAGCCAGCCACCCAAAAGAAGGATGATGTTGTAGACGACATCGGCGACGAACCGATCAACCTCGACGACATCCCATTCTAGTAAGGTTTAACAGCAAATATTGTCATTCCGGACTTGATCCGGAATCCAGAGCAATAAGCATAGAAGGATCATAAGCATGGCTAAAATTTTTAAGCACAAAACAGACATTCCGTTTTTTGACTATAAGGATGTCAAAACGTTGCAGCGTTTCGTAAACATGTACGGGCAGATCGAGACCCGCAAAAAGACCGGCCTTACCGAGAGCCAGCAACGCCGTTTGAGCGTTGCTATCAAGCGCGCCCGTCACCTTGCGCTCCTGCCGTTTGTTGCAAATAGCTAACAGGGGAGGATAGGTGGCGTACATATCACTGCTTACTCAGACTAGGGAGCTGGAAAGACAACTGGCATATATCGCGTCGAACGCAGATATTGATACACTTGGCCATGTTGAGCAAGAATTAATGCGCCGCATCAAGCAGCAGGCTATCGACGCCCGACTCGAAACTCAGGAGTATGAGTATGCTGAAAGCCGAGCCTTGCAAACAAAGGCCGCCCGCCTAGCCACCAAACGGTTAGAGCAATTACAGCAGGACATCATCGAAGCAAGTAAGCATGGTCTGTTTAGCGCTATCGACGTTGCGTTACTTTCGGCGAGCGTGCAACAAATAATTGCAGGATTAGAATAGGAGGCCGTTTCAATGGCACTAAGCATCACCGATCTCAAAAAAGGAACACTGTTTCAATTAGAAGGTGTGCCCTACCGTGTGGTCGAGTATAACCAGAAGGTTATGGGCCGGGGCGGCTCTATCGTTAATGTCCGTATCAAAAGCCTGCTCGATGGTAAGGTACTTGAGAAGACCTACAAAGGTAACGAACAGCTTGATACGGCCGATGTGACCACTCAAAACGTCCAATATCTCTATAACGATGGCACGACATTCTACTTCATGAATGGCGATACCTTCGAGCAGTTCGAAGTGCCTGCCGATCTCGTAGGTGATAGCGTCGGTTACATGAAAGAGGGCGATCTCTTGCAGCTCCAATTCTTTAATGACCGCCCGATTAATATTGAGCTGCCTAAGAATGTGCCGCTCAAGGTAACCTATGCTGAGGATGTAGTGAAGGGCGATACTGCGAATGCGGTCACCAAAGACGCGCAACTAGAAACCGGCATTACCATACGTGTGCCTGCCTTTGTCAAAACTGGCGATGTTATTTCCGTAGATACTAGTAGCGGGACGTACCGCGAACGCGTAAAGGTATAACATATGCCTAAACCTGGCGATTTACTGCTGGTACATATGCTGCATCCCGAACCTGTTGGTTCGTATTTCGACCGGGGAAGTTGGCCGCTGCACATGACACTCGCAAGGTGGTTTACGTCAGATGTACCAATACAGACTTTGCGTCAAGAATTGCTTCAAGCGAGCAGGCGTATTGCACCGCTTGAGATTACCGTAGGTCCAGAGGTACTATTCGGCCTGGAATATACTATTCCAGTCAACCTGATTGTTGAGCAAGCCCACGTCGCGCAGTTACACCAGATGTTGCTGGCCGTTTTAGTACAATTGGGTGTGAGTATGGCCGATCCGACCGTATGGACAGGTAAGGGCTACCAAGCGCACGTTACAGTGCAGAGTGAAGATAAACGAACAATGCCAGGCGATAAGATTCTAGTCGACAATTTCCATATGGTGCGTTTAGCCGATAAGCGTACTTGCGAGATTATTGCAGCTTTTCCGCTAGGAGCCTCAAATGGCTAAACAGCGTCTAGATCAAACTGTTTTGTTACGGGGCCTTACCGAGACACGGTCGCAAGCCGAGAACTGGATCCGTCTGGGCAAGGTAGAGGTGAATGGATTGGTAGTTACTAAGCCAGGCTTTTTAGTAGCCGAAGATGCCGCCATTGTATTGACGGCTACAGAGCGGTATGTGAGCCGCGCTGGCCTGAAATTGGCCTCAGTTGCCAAGGCGCTTTATCTCGATTTTAACGAAAAGGTTATGTTAGATGTGGGCAGTTCTACGGGTGGCTTCACTGACTATGCGCTGCAGCATGGTGCGAAAAAAGTCATTGCTGTTGAGCTTGGGAAAGATCAGCTCCATCCTTCGCTCCACGGCAATCCACGCATCGAGCTCCACGAGCAAACAGATATCCGCGATATACACGAGCTTTCAGAAACGCCAGACATTGTTGTCATTGATGTCTCATTTGTATCGCTTCGGGATATCTTGCCGTATGTTGGTATATTGTCTGGGAAACAAACACGCATCGTCGCTATGGTAAAACCCCAATTTGAGGCAGCAGTCAGTAGGCTCAAGCACAAGGGCGTCATCAAAAACGCCCACATACGCCGCGACATCCTAAAAGATTTCGAGGAATGGGCCAAATCGCACTTCCGGATTATCAATAAAGCTGATTCCGAAGTCGCTGGCGCGAAGGGCAACCTGGAACGCTTTTATCTTTTAGCCAAGATCACCTAAGAAAGCAGATACCGACTGTAGATAACACTTATGCCTGCGTGCTACACTGCAAACACGTATGTATTTTGCCAGTCGTGTTGCAGCCGGCCAAAAATTAGCCGAAGCTGTCGCCAAAAAATATCAGGCCAGGAGCGAACAATGTGCCGTGGTTGCGCTGAGTGATGGCGGCGTGATGGTGGGGGCGCAGATTGCCCTCCGCCTTGGCTGCGTACTGACAATGCTCATGAGCGAGGCAATTGAACTACCTCGTGAACCCGACGCCATAGCTGGCATTACACAAGACGGCTCATTCAGCTACAATCAGACCTATTCGCCGGGTGAAATCGAAGACCTTGTTACTGAGTACCACAGCCTGATTGAGCAGGAAAAGATGAATAAACTGCAGGATATGCATCGTTTACTGGGTAGAGGTGGCCTGATTCGCAAAGATTTGCTTAGAGATCATATTATTATTTTGGTCTCTGATGGCTTAAGTAATGGGTTTTCTCTTGATATCGCCACGGAGTTCTTTAAGCCCCTGAAGATTAAGCGTCTGATTGTGGCCACCCCTCTGGCCAGTGTGCAAGCTGTAGATCGTATGCACATTATTGCCGATGAAATCTTTTGTTTAAGTGTCATTGAGGACTATATAACCACCGACCATTACTATGACACTCAGGACGTTCCTAAACACGAGATGGTTGTCAAAACTATTAACCAGATTGTCGGCCACTGGCAAACGACAAGTTAGTTATTCCAGATATTTACGCAAGCGGGGAATATCTTTGAGCACGATACGTGACTGCGCGCTGGTTAAGAGGCCCTGGCGTTCCATGGCCGATAACTCTCGCCCGGCTGTCTCACGCGTGGCGCTAATTGAACTGGCTATGTCCTGGTGCCTTAGAGGCACTTCCAGCACCAAACCCTCCTCGGTTTCTTTCCCAAAACGGCGTGAAGTGGTAAGTAAGAACGAAACCAGGCGCTCGCGCACCGTGCGATATTCCAGATTGAGGATACGCTCGGAATGCAGGCGATACATATCGACGAGCATATCTAGAAGCGGCAGTGCAGCTTTAGGATTGGTGTGCAGAAAATCGGTAAATTGCTCACGGCTAATCTGCAAGAGCGTGGTTGGCGCGAGAGTTGAGTAAATAATATGTCTATCCTGACCAGTAAGTGCCCAGGTAAGACCCAGTATTTCACCGGGTTTACGGATGATCAGCAGGTTTTCTTCGCCGTATTTGGTAATATCGTAAGCTTTTACCAAGCCACTTAAGATGTAGAAGACGCCGCCGGGAGGACTGCCCGGGCGAATAATGTATTCGCCTTTGCCATATAACTGCCTCGTTCCCTGATGGAAGAGGTTGATAAGTGCTGCAACCTGGCTTTCATCCGTCAGCATACCTTACATTGTCTCATAGGTGTTGCCCCCAGGCAACTTGTGACGAACATCGCACAAACAAGGTGACGAACATTGCCGACACTTATGAGGGCCCGAGTCATACTGAGAGTACAACTGAGGACAGTTGAAAAGGAGGGGTGATGGTTACATTTAGCTCTGTAGAAGAACAGCTAAAGCGGGCCGGTTGCAACTTTCGGTGGTGGGGGCGCCCCGAAATACGTGAGCTCGCTAACGTTCTCATGCCCGATGAAATTATTTACGGCTGTACCAACGGCCGCTATGAAGGCGGCTTTGCCTTGCTATGCGTCACCAATCATCGATTATTACTGGTGGACCGCAAACCGATGTTCTTGTCATTAGAGGACATTCGGTTTGACATGATCAGCGAGATCGATTTCAGCGCTCGCTTGCTGGAGAGCACTGTGAACGTTATGACGCCAAATCGTAAGCTGGTATTCAGCAGCTGGAGTCAGCATAGAATGCGAAAAATGCTCGATTACACCCAGCGGCGTGTCATGGAGGTGCGCCAGCAGTACATGGTGCAGCAGTTCCAACCCGCTCCGCTCGCCAGCCAGCAACAAACCGCCCCGCTCGTGGGCGGTTTAGCTATGCAGGGGGAGGGCAATCAGTTAATGCAGTCGCTTCCGCTGAATCCATATAACCGGGTGCCGATATTGATGCGGCGCCGGCGCTACCCGAAGTTTTACTAAGTTATTTAGAAACGTTAAAACGGAATTCGACGATGTCATCGGGCTGCATCACGTAGGTTTTGCCCTCGGTTCGCAATTTGCCAGCGGCTTTGGCGGCTTGCTCGCTTCCAGCCGCGATCAAATCATCATAGGTAACAATCTCGGCGGCAATAAAGCCGCGCTCAAAATCGCCATGAATAACACCTGCAGCCTGCGGTGCGGTCGCACCTTTTTTGATAGTCCAGGCCCGCACTTCCTGCTCACCAGCAGTCAGGTAGCTCTGCAGGCCGAGTACATCGTAAGCGGCATGGATGAGTTGTACTAATCCCGATTCTTTTTGTCCGTAGCTTTCCAGCAATTCGGCGGCATCGCTCTCATCCAGTCCGCGCAACTCACTTTCTAACTGGGCACAAACAAAGAGCGCTTTGGCGGGGGCGATAAGTGTTGCCAATTCTTGTTTACGCGCCTCATCGTTTACACCCGCTTCGTCCATATTAAACAGATAGATAACCGGTTTTGCGGTTAGTAGATGCAAATCTGCCAGATGTCCTAGGTCCAGGTCATTGACACTCGATAGTGGTTGGTCGTCGTTAAGCATAGCCCGTGCCCTGACGAGCGTGTCGAGTTCGGGCTTGAGTTTAGGGTTGGCTTTGGCTTCTTTTTCAAGCTTTGGCAGCCGCTTATCAACCGTTTGCAGATCGGCCAAAATCAGCTCGGTATTAATGACGGCAATATCTTTTTTAGGGTCAAGATGATCGTCCACATGCACCACATTCGGGTCCTGAAAAGCCCGCACCACCTGCACAATCGCATTGGTGCTCCGAATATGGCTTAAGAATTGATTCCCCAGGCCTTCGCCCTGGCTTGCGCCAGCCACCAGGCCGGCAATATCGACGAATGTTACCGTAGCAGGAACAATCTTCTTTGTTTTGTACAGCTCGCCCAATTTGTGCAGCCGCTCATCCGGCACCGGCACAATCCCCGTATTCGGCTCAATCGTCGCAAACGGATAATTCGCCGCCAAAATATTGTTATTAGTCAAGGCATTAAACAACGTCGATTTCCCAACGTTGGGTAACCCAACAATGCCAATTTGAACTGAACTCATAGACAGTAATTATAACAGAGACAGCCTTCGCTGATTACACTTAGTTGCTAACGTGATCCAGGTTCATAAGCGAGCGTATCACCTGACGTTTTGCATACACCGCATGTTTCTTGTTTTTTGCCTCTTGTATGCCGAAGGTCTGGGTCGCAACCTCTTCTTTAAAAGCATAAGAGGTAACACGCATCATGAGATACCCGTCTTCTTCCTTTGCAAGGAGGGTTCCGGCCGGAAGCCGGACCCCATTGAGATAACTAGGCTCTAACGTCATAGTGGTAGGGCGTTCATAGCTTGAGTGTAGTAATCGCGGTACGCTTTCGACCATTTTACCGTCTGCAAGATATATTTCTATATCTTTGCACGAGCCATCGCGTATCTTTACCCGTCGCTGCGAAGGTTTTAACACGGGCAAACCTTTGGGATCGATTGCGCGGTCCACGACGCCTTTAAGCAGCTCAATAACCACTTGAGCTGCAGGATCTTGAACGTCTACAAGTGATCGTATTTTTTCGCTAATCGCGCCGTCTGTAGTATCAAAAAGATGATCTAGCCCTCGTTCAGGGTCGTTCACGATTTTGGCGATCTCGCGCGTCAGCGCAGCATATCCATGGCCGAAGAGTTTATCTATATCAGTCTCGCTTATTATTCCCATAAGTTGTGCGCTTATCTCTAAGCCTGCGGCTTCAAAAGATCCAAGCAATTGGCTTGCGGTTTCCGTCTCTACAAAGGGGTTACTGACCTCATAGTGTCTGTCAATGAAGTTCCGTCCAGCATATGCTTCATCGGCATATACCTCCATGCCGATCTTTAAGGGTATATCTGTTAGGTCTCCTGCAAGCGTAGTATCAGCAGATTGCAATCCGAAATAGACACCAGCATTAGCTACGGGAATGAGTACCTTCTGAATTTTGCCACGCTCGTCGAAATATATACCTGTACGTTGAAGCTTTCCGATTGTCACTTCGTCTCCTGGATAGTGCGCCGGTAGACTGTATAGATATTCTATAAACTTGGCTCGCTGCATTGCAGGACTATCATCCCAGTTTACAGGGATGGCAGCTCGATCTAGGAAGTTCATGATTGTATCTGCATCTTGGGCCCAATGAAAGGATTCTGAGCTATATACGATTGGACGGTCAGTGCTGAGTCCTGCGCTTAACTCTGCACGAGTAGTAGCCATGGGATCGGCAAGAGTTTTCATTGTATCTGAAAGTGCATCCACTGCTGATTCGCGGCCGGCTTGATCAAGTCCTTCCGCCAATTGGAGTCGCCAGCTAGAGCGTCCATCTTGGTAGGCATCGGCTGTTAAAGTGTAGCCTTTGCCGGATTCAAGATGTAATGCTTCTCCGCGCTTTAGTGTGCGAGTTTTTTGTAGCAGGTCACCAACGCCAATCATTCTGCCAAGCATGGCAATATCCACACGGTCGGAAGCTATCCGGGTGACAAGGTCGCCAATTAGGACTCCGTCCCCTGTGATAAGACCTCGTTCCCCATGGGGAGAAACGGCATTTTTCATAATTCTCATGGTATGGCTTTCGTCGCCAATTACGTCCTGTGCGCCACGTACCGCGCCTTCATAAGTAACCTGTGATCTATATTGGCGTACCTCACCGTATAGACGCTCAGGAAGTTGCATTGTCTCCGCTCCGCTCCCAATAAGCGCTGCTACCGGCAACTGAATATTTCTTGGTATGTCTTTTGGCGCTAGTGTTTCGTTGAGAGGTACTGACATAGTGTTCTCCCTAGTGTCGGTTTAACCATGTTGCCAGGGCGCCTAGAAAGCGTATCCTTCTCGACGATTTGGGAGTAACTGCCTGGTAGGCACCCTCTTCAGTGGGGGGAGGAGTAAGGACTTCAATAGCTCCGGTACCTTCAATAGGCCGTCCATTGAGCTTATTAGCTACGCGAGCTGTGCCTTTTAACACGGCTTGCACAGCACTTTGTATAGCCTCTGGTGTGGTGCTGCGGCCAGTAGCGTGGAGGGTGGTAAAGTTAAGCAGGTCAGCCGTCTGCGACTGTAGGATTCTTACACTATTGGTTAAGTCATTTATTACACCCGACTCCATTATAGTGGTGAGTTTTGCTAATTGCGACTCGCCAGACTCGCCCTCCATCATATAACCCAGAAGTTCTACATATGCGGGCGTATTACTCAGAGTGTCGAGTTTGGCGGTACCGCTAGTCTCAGTAAGGCCATGATAGCTATTGACTGCGGGGGAGTTGCTATCGTTGCCATGATATATTTGTCCATGCTTGCCTTGTAAATATCCTTTACGCCAGGCTAGCTCATACTTGGCGGCAGTCGACATTAAACCCTGTAGCTCACCGGGCATTAGCGACATATTAACAGTATGGTCGTCGGCATAGTCGTGTTTAATGTATATTTTGTGATCACCCAAACCTACCTCTCCGCTATACATCACCCCCCAATGTTCGTCGTCGATTGTTTCTAGCCAGACTGTATTATTCGCAACGGATTTTTCAGCTAAAGCGGGCTCTGGTGGGTCTACCAGCACGGAGGTGTGGATATGCTCACCCGCCAAAACGGTTTCACTGAGACGTTTCTGGATTTTTATCATAGTTCCCAGGCTCGCCATCTCTACTTGCACACGTTGGCCAAAAGTGCGCTCCTGAGAGTTTACGACGCGTGCTCCGTATACTGCAGCGATCGCTGGCATGGCCTGCTCATAACCCCTCTGGTCTATACGACGTATTGTCTCGGGCACGTCGCGATTCTCGCGCCATAACGCTGTTTCACTGAACTCTGCCGCGAGCAGTGCATCAACGGGATTTGCTGGTGATTGCGTTGGGGCTTCGGCGTACGTAACTGCCATCTTTATTGCTACCTTTATTTTTGTAGTGCTACTAATTACATTAGCACTTTATTGCTGGACAGTCAATTCCATATCCAGATGCATATAGAATTGATCTTATGTAGTCTTAACACAGAGGCAGAGGGAGAGTATTATAACCATAAGGTTTATGGATAAACCAGTAGTAGGACAACTGAATCCCGTCCAATATAAGGGGTGGTTTACGACGCGCAATCTTGGTATCGCCGCGGTTTTTGTAGTTGCATTAGTAGGGGGTGGGGTGCATTGGCATAATCACGCGGTTACTACCCAGCACACCAAGCAAGTAAATGCCGCGATCGCCCAGTCAACAGATGCCTACAACAGAGGTGATGACGTGAATGCTATCAACTTGCTTGGCGGGATGGCCGCACTAGCTACCAGTGGCAAGCAAAAGGCCCAAGTATATCAAGGACAGGCGCAAGCCGCGCTTGGCGCGAATAAGCTAGCCGACGCACTTCATTATTATGATTTGAAACATCAGGCGGATCCCTCCACTGCCAAACCGGATGCATACGCTATAGGCACAATTTACGAGCGACTAGGCAAGAAAGACCAGGCGCTCGCCGAGTATAAGATTGCGCTAGCTTACGCTAAAATCCAGCATGGCCAAACGGGAAATGACGCCGCTGCCATTCAAGCGAGCATCGATGAACTGGAGCAGCAATGAAATACGTGCGCCGTCTACTTGTTTTTTTGGTGGCTGCCCTTGTTGCCGTCTCGGCCTTAGGAGTCGCGCTGCCATCGCTTGCGCAGAACGCCGCGGCCGGAACGGTAGGGACGTGTAAACCGCCGCCCATTATGTTTGGCCGCAATGAGTGGTGCGGTTATTTTTCGAACACCTACGAAGACTTCGGTCCCAATGTCCGCGCCGCCGGCGTGCCCGCCAGCGTCAATACGGCGCAAGCTTTTATTACTATGATTGAGGGCGATTACAAGTCGGGCAACAGACAGCGCATCACTGAAGGTGCGTTTGTCATTCGTACCGTAATAGGCGCGCCGCTCCCCGCACCGCCACTTAGCACGGGAGCTGCGAGGACAGTCACTGCCGCACAGATCCTCGACTTTGAAGGTCGTGTAAAGAGCTATGCTAATGCCAGCGAAAACGGCAGCCAATCGTTCGGTCAGAACGGTCACATCGACTGGTTCCATAGCGACTATATGCACTGCGGCGACTACAACTCAATTTACCAGGTAAATCGTAACGATATTGCCCCTTTTATTATTAGCCCTGGCAATACCACCGGAGGATGTGGCAGCGCTACAGCACGGTACGACCACATCGAGTTTTTTGATAAAAGCGGGAATCTTTTGTGGAAGGCCCGGCGCCTTTGCTTAAATCCCATGGGTACCATAAAGCCGCTCAGCAAGCCTGCCGCCGTGCCGAGCTATAATGTAACGCCCAGCATAACTATTTCTCAGAATGGCGGCCCTCTTCCAAATAGCAGCTACGTTGATGCCGGTAGCTCTATTACTTTTGGCTACAGCGTTTCTAATAGTACGCCGAGTACAGCAACAGGCATCGCCTGCAACATGTACGCCAATATATTTCCTGGTTTTCACACTATCCCGAGCCCAGCCGACAGCAGCGGGGGGACGCCCGTTGGGCCTGCCTGCACTGGTACTTTTAGTCCTGGCACAACAAATCTAGGAAACGAAACAGTAAATAACGTGCCGGCTAACAGCTCGGTTTGTAGATCATTGTACGTTAATCCCAGCAAGCCATCGGGCGGTCCGCTGGGGTACGAGGCGTGCGTGTATGTCACTGCCAGGCCCTATTTCCGCGTGTATGGTGGCGATCTTTCAGCAGGCAACCCGCAACCTGGGAGTTGTGGCTCAGCCATAAAAGCGGGCATTGTGGGGTGGAACACCGAGGCCGCAGGCGGCTACGGCGGAGCAGGTGTGCAATATGCTGCCCTGGCACTCGATAAGATTTACGATGTGGCCACCAACTTAGGGAATGCGTCAAGCGCTGTAAGTGCACCGAGCGGCCTGGCCTTCGCCAATACTGCAACATCTGCCCCGGGCAGTTTTGGCGGCAACTTCGGCGCCAGCCCGGTGCTGCCATGCATGCCAGACTACTACGGGACGCCAAGCGGCACTGGTTTGCCGGCCTCTCATCCGCTCGCATCCTTAAACGGTCCATACGTCGCTACTGGCCCCGTAACATTTGGTAACGACACGTTAGCAGCTGGTCAAAAGACGATCATATATGTGAATGGAGACGTAGTTATCAATGGCAATATTACGTACTTGAGTAACTGGACGGTGAATAAGATACCCCTGCTGGAGGTTATAGCCAAAGGTAACATCTATATTGATGGTGGAGTAAAGCAGCTCGATGGCACGTATATTGCACAGGGGGGCACCATTTATACCTGTGCAGCAGGAACAACGCCGGTTGCGCCTAGTAGTTCCAGTTTCTTTTCGAGCTGCAACAACAGGCTAGTCGTAAATGGCGCGTTTATTGCTCAGCAAGTGCAGCTGTTGCGTACCAACGGCAGCCTTGGGGGAAGTAGCGCCACAGAACCCAATACAAGTACAAATATCAGCGAAACATTCAATTATGGTCCGGCTTTTTGGATTCCACAGCCTACTTTGGGGCCCACAAGTACAGATTACGACTCGATCACAAGTTTGCCGCCCATTCTATAAAGTCACACGAAGAGTTCAAATCAAGCCGCTTTTGTTTTATTATTGGTGTAGACAGGTATGACAGAAACAATAATCCAAGGTAGCTTTAAGCCGCGTCATAATTGGTGGAGGACCAAGCAGTTTCGAATTGCGGCTGGCGTGGTAATCGTACTCGGAATAGCCGGCGGCCTCGGGGGATGGCAGTGGCATAGGCATCAGCAATCCAAAGAGCTTGCTGCTAAAATCGCTAAGATCGAAAAATCGCTTGATCACCCCGTGTATCCGGCTATAACACAGCAACAGATAGACGAAGCACACGAAACCGTGGCATTAGGAGGACTAGTACAATCGTTCGATGGTACAACCATGAAATTTCTAGCAAATGGCTTGGACCAACCCGTTACTTTGACTGTTACGTCCGCAACTACATATACCAAGGGAGCTACCTATGCAACAGCCACCGCCAGCGGTTTAAAGGCAGGGACGCACGCCAATCTGTCTTATAATTCGAAAACGAACCATGTACTAACGGTAGCTTATGATCTTTAAATGTAGAACAACGCGGTCGATGGTAGCCTTCGTATCAATAATAGGGCTGCTGTCGGCTTTATCGGTTATGTTGCCCGCGCGATCGGCGTCAGCGGCAACCGTCATTCAGAATATGGTTACTAGCTCGTCGGGTTCACTCCAAACGCGCTGGTATAGCTTGCGTGGCTATGGAAATATCCCCAAAAATCAACTCAACTGGCCAAAACGCAGTGATGGTTGTCCACCAAATGCTACTGGCTATAAGGCTCTGCCTTGGCAACCGCAGTATGGCCCTTACAGCGGTGACGTAATGAATCTCAGCTCAAACTGCTTCGATCGCTATGTGGATGCTGGTACCAATGCCAGCGATGGAGTCGTGAGCGGCGGCGCGTGGATTCATCCGGATGCGCAAGGCCTTTGGGCGACAGGCCTCCCAGCCCCGGCCTGGCATGGGGCTTACGGGTCGTGGTCTAATGTAATGGCCGGATGCTCAAACGGGTCGCTTATAGGCGGCAATGCTCGGGCTGTTTGGGGCGCGCCAGGTCCGGATAACAGTGATCAGTTTTATCTAACGCAAACTGCCGGCGATATAGGCGGTGCATGGGTGAAAGGGTTGTACTTTGATCAATATCCGGGCGGCACTGCGCAGTCAACCAAGCTTTACTCGAATGGGGTAACGCTCATGCGGGATAGTTTCAATTTGAGCGCTACGGATATAACCCGGCTAGGGCAGGGCACGACTCATTTGTATTTCCAGGCATATGCCGACGACTGGCTGCAAGTCTATGTGAACGGCAGAGCAGTAGGGGCATATTCGACATCTACAGTTGGCGAAGTGTCGTTGGACCTGACAGCGGTGAAGAGCTTCCTCAACGCAGGAACGAACTGGCTGGGTGTAATGGTGGCCGACAAAGGGATCTTCGACACCGTAGATCCGGGCGGACGCGCCGCCGGCGTATGCTACAACTTACAGTATCAATATATACCGCGGGCGGCATTCAACCTGCAGCCCATTGTCAGCCATTCGCCACCTGGTAACGTCGTAGAGCCAGGCGATTCGATTACCTTTAATTACATCATTAGCAATCCAACAAGCGGCGCAAGTGATCCGACAAACTGCACGACCTACGCACAGACGTTTGGCGGCCGCCATCCGCCAGTTGGTGGCGGGGAGGTGCTTGCTGGACCGGGGCCTGGAACATCGTGTCCTATCGTGGTCGGCCCCTTTAGCAACCCAACTATTGCGACCGAAACAGTCACGGCAACAACCGCAAATACCACTATTTGCCGGTCATTGTACATTAATCCAATATCGCTCGGGGGTGGTACGGCCGGTGCGGAGGACTGCGTATTTGTTGCAGCTAAACCTTACTTCCGTACTTACGGAGGGGATATTTCCGCCGGTAACCCCCAGCCCACCAGCTGTAGCACAGTGGTAAAGGCTGGTATTGTGGGCTGGAACAGAGAAGCGGGTGGCGGCTACGGCGGAGCAGGTGTGCAATATGCTGCCCTGGCACTCGATAAAATCTACGATGTTGCTACCAACCTGGGCAACGCGGCTAGCGCTGTGTCTACCCCGAGTGGACTAGCATTTGCTAACACATCTACTGCACTACCAAGCAGCTTCGGCGGCAACCTTGGTACCCTGCCATGTATGGCCAACTATTACGGCACGCCAAGCGGTGCGGTTTTGCCGGCCTCTCATCCGCTCGCTTCCTTAAATGGTCCATATACAGCATCTGGTCCAGTAACATTTGGCAACGACACGTTAGCAGCTGGTCAAAAAGTAATCATCTATGTAAATGGCGATGTCATTATCAACGGTAAAATAACCTACTTAGGCAGTTGGACCGTAGATAAGATACCTTTGCTTGAGATTGTTGCTAAAGGCAATATCTATATTGATGGCGGTGTGACACAGCTCGACGGCACATATATTGCTCAAGGAGGTACTATCTACACCTGTGCAGCAGGCCAGACGCCCGTAGCACCCACCAGTCCCAATTTCTTTACCAGTTGTAATAATAAGCTAACAGTGAACGGCGCCTTCGTTGCTCAACAGGTGCAGCTTTTACGTACGAACGGCACGGTTGGCACCAGCAGCACTGGTGAGTCGAGCGGGAGCCCTAATATTGGCGAAGTCTTCAACTACGGTCCAGCATTCTGGATTCCCCAGCCAACATCTGGTCCAACAAGCGTGGACTACGATGCAATTACCAGTCTGCCCCCTATTCTCTAAATAGAGGCCTTGCGTACAGGCGTAGTGCTTATGTATAATCAGATCAAATGAGTCTATTATCTGGCGTATCGTCATTCTTCGGCCTGGACATTGGCACGACCGCGATCCGAGCCGTTCAGCTGCATGGCAGTGGACAGGTTAAGAGTCTGGTCCGCTACGCGTATGTCCCTGTAGACAGCAAAATTGTTCTGAGCGATTCCAAGACTGACCAACAGCGCCTGGCCCAAGTCATTAAGGAGCTCATCGACCAAGCGCACCTAAATACTAAAAATGTTGCCGTTGGCGTGCCGTCCCAACGTGTGTTTACTGCAGTGGTTGACTTCGAGCGCCTGCCTGCCAATGAATTGAACAAAGCCATCCGTTATCAGGCTGATTCGCTGATTCCTACACCTCTGGACAAGTCCAAGATTGACTATGCCGTGATTGGCGATTCCCCCAAAGATAAAACGAAAGTTGAAGTACTACTTAGTAGTGTCGAGAATGATTTTGTCGAGCAGCGTCTTGACCTGCTCGAGTCGATCGGTTTGGATGTCGTTGCTTTCGAACCCGATAATTTAGCACTCACCCGAGCTTTAATCCCTGGCGATAATTTTCAACCACAAATGGTTCTGGATATCGGCAGCAAGAGTACTGATCTTGTCGTAACCATGAACGGCGCACCCCGGTTGACGCGTTCCATTCCGACCGGAGCCGAAGCAATTGTTCGCTCCGCCGCCCAGAACCTGAACATCGACGACAGACAAGCCAGGCAATTTGTGTTCAAGTTCGGTATGGCGAAAGACAAACTGGAAGGTAGAATCTACGAAGCGATTATCAGCACCGTCGATATGCTTACCAGTGAAATAGACAAGTCGATCAAATTTTTCCAGAGCCGTTACGTGAACGCTCCAGTGAGTCGTATTATCGTAACCGGCGGGGCATCGGCTTTGCCAGAGTTCCCCCTGTATCTTGCCAATAAATTTGGCATAGAGGTAGAGATTGGTAACGCTTGGCGTAATGTGTCATTCGCCCCGGAGCGTCAGAACGAACTGCTGGCAGTTTCTAACCATTTCGGTGTTGCTGCCGGACTTGCGGAGCGAAACGAATGATTCAGTTTAATTTACTCCCCGACATCAAGATACAATATCTAAAAGCTAGGCGGCAAAAACACCTGGTTATGCTGGGTTCAACAGTCGTCACATTGGCATCGGTGGCGACGCTTACTATCCTTATGATGATTGTATTTGGACTGCAAAAGAAAAACATTAGTGACCTAAGCCGTGATATAACAAAGGATAGTTCTCAGCTCAAAAGTACCCCGAATTTAAATCGGATGTTAACTGTGCAAAACCAGCTCGCCTCATTGTCTTCGCTGCATAACGCCAAGCCCGTCACTAGTCGTTTGTATGGTTTTATGACTCAAGTAACTCCATCGGCAGCCAGCATTACCCGCCTGAATGCTGACTTCGGCCTGCATACCATCCAAATTTCCGGAGTTGCTGATTCACTGAGCACTGTTAACGGTTTTGCCGATGCACTTAAATTTGCCACATATCACACAACGGTTGCGCCCGCGGCCGAACGTCCGGCATTCTCTAGTGTTGTTCTCAGTAATTTCGGCCGTGATAGCAAGAGCGCCACATACACCATTTCACTTGCTTTCGACCCGGCTTTGTTCAGTGAAGCTTCCGACGTCACGCTCACCGTGCCAAATGTCACCACTCGTGATAGCGGCGGCGCGGCAAGTCCAGCACTTTTTAAGAAGACGGATGGACAGTGATATGGCGCGCACGACGGCATTTACCAAGCGAGCGTTGATCGGGAAAGCAAATAGCAACATGGTTGCCGCGACAACTATTGCAGCATTTATTTTTGTATTTACCTTGGTAGCAGGTAAATCACTACTCAGCCAAATGGCATACCAAAACAGAGTGATTTCTACCAAAAAGACAGCGCTCGCTCAGCTAAAAACCGATCTGAATGCCCGCGACAACCTCCAGGCGTCATACAATTCTTTTGTTGCGCAGAATCCTAATGTTCTGGGTGGCAATGCGGGCGGGACTGACGCGCAAGACGGTGATAACGCGACCTTGATCCTTGACTCGTTGCCGAGCAGCTATGATTTTCCAGCACTTACTACGAGCCTAGAGAAGATAATCAACAACCAACAGTTAAAGATTTTGTCCATCACGGGCACCGACTTACAAGCTACAGAAGGTAATAAACAAACGAGTCCTACACCGACCGCCGTTGCCATGCCTTTCCAGGTTAATGTCAATGGGCCGTACCAATTAATCCAAAATCTCAACGACGTTCTCCTGCATTCCATTCGTCCGTTTCAGGTCCAAACGATCGAATTATCCGGCGACGAGAGCAGTATGAACGCCACGTTTACCGCCCAGACCTATTATCAGCCTGGTAAAACGCTTAACATTACGAACGAGGTAGTGAAATGAAACAAAAGGATATCGCCCTTGTCCTCGTAATGGTTTTTATTGGTGCCATCGTATCGCTTTTTGTGTCGAACCTGTTTTTCTCATCGCCCAAGAATAGACAACAAACTGCCGAAGTTGTGGATCCTATTACGGCTAATTTCCCCAGTCCACCGTCGCGTTATTTCAATTCTAATGCAATAAATCCCACGCTTCCCGTACAAGTCGGTAATAATAATAACCCCAACCCATTCAACAGCAAACCACAATAAGGTATAGAGGCAGTACATGAGCGTTTTATCCACTGCCGCCCAAAAGCAGGTTGAGGAAACATTAGTCGCAAGTGGCGCTCTATCTGCAGAACAGCTTGCCGAAGTGAAAGACAAGGCTGCTAAGCAGAGTATTCCGCTATTAAGTCTGCTGGTAAGCGACGGCAAAGTTAGCGAAGAAACATTAACGAAGACCATAGCACAAGTTGCGAAAGTACCCTATGTCAACTTGAGTTCGGCAAAGATTGAACCAGAAATCCTAGAATTGCTTCCAGAGGATGTTGCTGAACGGTATATGGCCGTGCCCTTGGGGGAGATGCAGAACCGTCTCGTGGTAGCGATGCTTGACGCCGATAACGTGCAAGCGGTCGACTTCTTAAGCAACAAGATTGGTCGTCCACTGAAGGTGTATGCCGCATCCGAGGCGGGTATTCGCCAGGTGCTCAAGCAATACCAGGCGAACATTTCCAAGCAAGTGGTTGGTGAAATCAGCGGGCTCAGCTCTAGTTCTTCCGCGACTGCAGATCAAGCTGAAGAGGCAGCGCCTGCACCGAAAGAAGGCGGCAAAGCGGCTAATATAAAAACCATCGTGCAGGATTCGCCAATCAGCAAGGCATTGTCCACAATTTTGGAATATGCCGCAAAAAATGGCGCAAGCGACGTACACATCGAACCCCTGCAAGACTCATTAAAAATCCGTTGCCGGATTGACGGTATTCTCCGCGAGGTACTGAGACTACCTAAAAGCACCGAGCCACCCCTCGTATCCCGCATCAAGATTCTGGCTAATCTGAAGATCGACGAACACCGCATTCCTCAGGACGGTGAATTCACCGTGAGTGTCTCAGGACGCGATATCGACCTACGTATTGCTATCAGCCCCACAGTTTGGGGAGAACAAGTTGTTATCCGGTTGCTCGATAAGAGCGGCACGAGCCTCAAGCTGGAAGATATGGGCTACACCGGCCGAGCGCTACGCACTATTCGTGAAGGGCTCAAGGGCAGCAACGGTATGATCCTTACCTCCGGACCAACTGGTTCGGGTAAGTCTACTTCGCTGTATGCGCTCTTGCAGGAAGTAAAGAGCGATGCTATTAACATTGTCACGCTGGAGGATCCGGTCGAGTATAAGATGCCCGGTATTAACCAGATCCAGGTGAATGCTGATGTTGGGTTAACGTTTGCAAACGGCTTGCGCTCTATCCTGCGTCAGGACCCCGATGTCGTCATGGTGGGGGAGATCCGCGACAAAGAAACGGCCGAGCTGGCCGTTCAGGCCGCCCTTACCGGCCACCTCGTATTTAGCACGCTGCACACCAACTCTGCTGCCGGTATTTTGCCGCGTTTGCTTGACATGGGCATCGAGCCGTTTCTTATTGCCAGTACCGTACGCACCGTTATTGGGCAGCGCCTGGTACGGCGCGTCAGCACCACCAATGAAACGTATGAGTCCGACAAAGTCGAAACTGAAGCCATCAAAAAGACAATCGGTCACTTACTGCCTAAAAACGCCGAGGATATGCCTAAATTTGCCACCGATTTAGGCTACGAGACCTTGCCACTCAGCAATCAAAACGCTTATACTTTAACCAAGGGCAAAGATAGCCCCGAGGCGCCCAATGGATATAAGGGCCGCATGGGTATCTACGAGGTGTTTAACGTCACCGAGCCGATCCAGGAGCTTATCCTAAAGCATGCGACGAGCGCCGAAATCGAAAAAGCTGCCCAGGCCCAAGGAATGGTCAGCATGCGCCAGGATGGCTACTTTAAAGCGCTGGCAGGGCGTACAACCCTTACCGAAATTAACCGCGTAGCAAGCGCCGATAGCGCTTAAAAACGAGAAGGCGGACAAAGACATATGCAAAACACACCCCGAATCGAAGTACTCCTCGAAGAAGTAGTAAAAAAGAAAGCTTCCGACCTGCACCTGCAAGTCGGCCTGCCGCCCATGATTCGAGTAGATGGCAAGTTGATGCCGGTCGCTGGTGCCGATGTATTGAGCGACGAAGCTGTTGAAACATTGATTTTTGCCATACTCGACGAAGATCAAAAGCAGATTCTCCTAAAGGACAAAGAGTTTGACTTCAGCTTTGCATTCGGCGAGCTTGGTCGCTTCCGTGTCAATGCCTTCCACGAGCGCGGTAATCTGGCCGCTGCGCTACGTTTGATAACCAACGAGATTTTAACCATCGAGCAACTTGGATTGCCGCCAATTGTCAGTAAGTTCGCTGACTACCCCCGGGGACTTGTGCTGGTAACTGGCCCCACGGGCTCCGGTAAGTCCACAACCCTTGCCGCTATGATCCATAAGATCAACATGGAGCGCGCCGAACACATCATCACCATTGAAGACCCTATCGAATACACCCATCGCTCTAAGAAATCGGTGATTGTGCAGCGTGAAGTACACTACGATACCTATTCATTTTCCGCAGCCTTACGGAGCGCTCTGCGCGAAGACCCAGACGTGGTACTTATCGGAGAAATGCGCGATCTTGAAACTATTGCTTCAGCCATCACCATTGCCGAGACAGGCCACTTAGTGTTTGCTACTCTGCACACCAACAGCGCTGCTCAAAGTATCGACCGTATGATTGACGTCTTCCCACCACACCAACAACCTCAGATTCGTTCCCAGCTCAGCAATATCTTAATGTCAATCGTGTCTCAGCGCCTTATCCCGCAGATCGGTGGCGGCCGCATTGCTTCAGCAGAAATCCTCATTGCTACACCGGCCGTCCGCAACATTATCCGAGAGGGTAAAACCCACCAGCTAGAAGCGGTTATCCAAACTGGCGCCGAATTTGGCATGCAGTCAATGGATAAGACTTTGGTAAACCTTATCCACAACGGCACCATTAGCTATGACGACGCCAAGATGGTGGCAGTAGATTCAGATGAACTTGATCGATTGATGAGAGGGTAGGCAAGAAGACCAATGCTTTCGTTTCGTTACACTGCCCGCGACCCAGGTACCGGCCAATACGTAAAGGCTGAGGTGCAAGCTGCCGACGAACAATCTGCTAGCCGTCTCATTCGCCAAGAAGGCTTCGTGCCTATCGATATCAAACTGGCCGAGAAAGCCGCTACCGGCCTAAGCAGCCGGCTTAATCGCGTCAAAATTAAAGACAAAGTGCTTTTTTCGCGCCAACTGAGCACGCTGATAAACGCTGGCTTGCCGCTCGTGCAGTCGTTACGTACAGTAAACGAGCAAACGCAGAGCAAACCCCTTAAGATCATTATTAGTAAAGTAATTGCTGACGTTGAGGCCGGCTCTACACTCTCAGCCGCCTTTGCCAAGCATCCACAGGCATTCAACCGCGTATATATCAGCCTGGTCGCGGCTGGCGAAGCTTCTGGTACGCTCGATAAAGCACTGGAGCGCCTGGCGATTCAACAGGAAAAAGATGCTGACCTTATCAGCAAAGTTCGCGGCGCCATGGTGTACCCCATCATTGTGCTGATAGTAATGTTCGGTGTCGTTGGCTTCATGATCGTCAAAGTGCTGCCCCAGGTAAAAATACTATATGATGGCTTGCCAGGTGCGACCCTGCCGCTCATTACCCGGATCCTGCTCGGTATCTCGGATTTCATTATTCATGACTGGTGGATTGTACTCATCGTTTTGGGTATTTTAATCTTCTTTACTACTCGCTGGGCTCGCACATTTGGCGGCCGGCGGGTGATTGACCGACTCAAGATGAAGGCGTGGCCAGTCGGGCCACTCTTTATGAAGATGTATATGGCACGCTTTGCCCGTACTGGCACGACATTAGTCGCAAGTGGTGTGCCACTTATTCAAATGCTCGAAATAACCGGCGAAGCAGTTGACAACATCCACGTCAAAGAATCCCTGGACAGAGCCGCAGACAAAGTAAAAGGCGGCAAAGCGCTATCGGACTCAATTCAAAACGATGCTACTTTTTTGCAACTGGTGCCCAATATGATACGCATTGGTGAGCAATCGGGCTCGCTCGAGCAGATGCTCGGGAAAACCGCCGAATACTACGAAAAAGAAGTCGATGACCAAGTAAAATCTATCTCTACCATCATCGAGCCAGTCCTCATGGTTATCCTCGGTGTGGTCGCCTTTATTATTGTCGCCGCAGTGCTATTGCCTATTTACGGTTTAGCAGGCAAGTCCTTCGTCCAATAATTTCAGCAGTGCAACAAGCGTTCTTTGTTAATGATGAGCTTTTGCTCACTTTCCGCAGCGCAAATCTATTGCATTTTATGCATAGCTTTCGTATCATTCAAACATAAGAAGTTTAACAACAGCAAAGGGGGCATGTTACATGCTGTCACATCTAAGAAAACATAAAGCAGATGAGGGGTTCACGATTATCGAAGTCTTGATCGTGCTGGCAATTGCCGGTTTGATCCTGCTCGTTGTGTTCCTGGCCGTACCGGCTCTGCAACGTAACTCGCGCAACACGCAGCGCAAAAACGATATCGGCAACACGCTCAGCGCTTTTGGTGAGTACACGAACAACAACGCTGGTGCACTGCCAACAGCCAGCGGCGCATGTTCGACAGCCGCTAACTGTCCGTTCATCGCCAATGTAAAGCTTGGCCTCTACACCACTGGTAATATTAGCTATACGTACAATGCTACCGCTCCTGGTAGTGCGCCAAGCGCGCCTGCTTCGGTGGATGCTGCCCTCATCGCAAATTATCTGAAGTGTAATGGTACGACTGCAACGACAGCAAGTGCTAGCTCACGCAGTGTTGTAGCCCTCTATTCGGTAGAGACTGGCGGTGGTACGCAGGTACAGTGTCAGGAATCCGGCTCATAGTCTAGGTCCTCTAGATACGGCACAAATGCAGACGAACTCCGAAAGGGGTTCGTCTGTTATGTAGTGATTATGATACGATGACTCCATGATTGTGGTCGTGCTTATCGTCTTGGGTCTATGCTTTGGCAGCTTTGTGAACGCGCTAGTATGGCGGTTGCATGAGCATAGGGACTGGGTGAGCGAACGGTCGGAGTGTCCGCACTGCCACCACCAACTGGCAGCTTTAGATCTTATACCGGTTATAAGCTGGGTATTTTTACGCGGCAAGTGCCGCTATTGTCATAAATCCATACCAGACACGCCGCTTACTGAACTGGCAGTGCCCGTTTTATTTGTAGTGTCCTACTCTTTTTGGCCGTATGTTCTGAGTGGGAAGGGGATTTTCATTTTTAGTATGTGGCTGGTTTTTATCGTTGGCTTTGTTGCGCTCGCATTGTACGATATACGCTGGTTTTTACTACCTGATAAGATCGTATTCCCGCTCGTTGCACTGGCGATTATCCAAGTGCTGGTTAGTTGGTTGTTTTTTCATGAATCCTGGAGAGGCGCTGTTGGGAGTCTGCTTGGGGTGCTTGTCTTGAGTGGCGTATTTTGGATACTGTATGAAATATCCGCGGGCGCGTGGATTGGTTTCGGCGATGTGAAGCTCGGTATCGTCCTAGGCTTGCTCGCTGGTGGGCCCGTAAAGGCCTTCCTGGTACTCTTTTTAGCCTCGTTTATAGGCTTGCTCGCCGCTCTTCCGCTTGTGGTGATGGGCAGGGCAAATCGTAAAAGCCATCTGCCATTCGGGCCACTACTTCTGGCCGGTATGGTCTGCGTTCAGCTCTTCGGATCGTCACTAGCGAACAGCTATATAGGGTTGCTATCGCCTTAAATACGTACGTTACCTGGAAGCTGCTTATGGTATACTTTAAGACATATGGGGGGCCTACAACCTACTGGCCAATCACTGCATTTTTTTCGGCACGCATGGCGCCGTCTCTTTGCAGCGGGCAATGATCAGGGGTTTACCGTCATAGAAGTGTTGGTTGTACTTATCATTACCGGGGCGCTGTTTACATCGGCAGCCCTGCTTATCGCCGGCAAACAGAATCAAACAGCCTTTGATCAGGGTATTCAGCAAATTAAGTCACAGATTCAGCAAATCATGAATGAGGTTGCCATCGGGTATTATCCAAATATTAAAAATTTTTCGTGTACAGCAGGTTTGAGCGGTCCGGTCATTAGCAATGCTGCGCCCAACAAGCAAGGGGAAAATGCTGGTTGTATTTTTGTGGGCAAGGCGATGCAATTTAAGGTGCACGGCACCGATCCAGAACAGGATCAGATTTATACCATCACTGGGCTACAGAAGCGTTTATCTGACGGGCAGGAATCTCAAAGCCTGAGCGATGCCCTCCCGTTAGTGGTTGCTCCTTCAACCTTGCAGCCTTCTCTCCCCAGCGCTAGTACAAATATTACGGTCCAAGATGGCTTAAGCACTGTCGGTAACGCTGCTTCGGTAGACGGCATGTGGTACGACAACGGCGCTGGCCGTGTGCATGTCGGTGCGGTAGCTTTTACCACCAGCTTCCCGGGGGTGCAAACGGGCGACTTGCTTACTTCAGGCTCGCAGCAAATGAATGTCGTTCCAATAAACACGAGCAATACCGACACCTCGCAGGTGGCGGCAGTTGATGCTATAAATGCGACGCTAAAGACCAGCCCGGTCAATCCCGTGAATGGCGTTTCTATTTGTTTCGCGAGCGGCGGTACCAATCAATCTGGCCTAGTTGTCATTGGCGGTCATGGCCATCCACTTTCGGTGACTCTTACCGTTTTTAATGGGGATAGGACGTGCACATGATTTTCTTCCGTCAACACAGCTCCGAACGCGGTGATACGATTGTCGAAGTGCTGATTGCAATTGCAGTCATTACCCTCGTCCTTGGCGGCGCATATGTGACCACAAACAAAAGCTTGCAGAACACGCGCGGCGCGCAAGAGCGGGCAACTGCGCTCAAGTTTGCCGAGTCGCAATTCGAGCAACTCAAAAATGTGATTGCAACCAACCCATCCAAGGTATTTCCTTCAGGCGGCCCAGTACCGCCCACAACCTTTTGTATAACCGGTGGCGTTAACGTGTACGATGCTACAGTTGCGCCACAAAACCAGAATTGCACCCTGGACGTAAATGGCGCAGTCGCCACTTCCAGCTCGCCCCAACCACTTTTTATGCTAAAGACAACCCGAAGCGGCAATACTTTTACGATTGCAGAGACGTGGATCGACATCAGTGGAAAAACAACAGATCGCTTGCAGTTAAGCTACAGGATATATCAATAGATGCGTAAGCTAACACCAACCGATAAAGATCATGGCTTTACGATTGTCGAGCTACTACTGGCTACGCTTATTTTTTCGACGGTATTGATGCTGGTGACCATGGGGATAATGCAGGTCACGCGCGTCTACTATAAAGGAGTCACCGAATCTAATACGCAGAACGTAGCTCGTTCGCTAGTAGATACTGTTTCACAGGCCATACAGTTCGATGGAGGTATTATCACCGCCGCTACAGGCTCGTCCCCGACCTACCTATGTATCAACGATCAACAATTTGCTTTCTGGCTTGGCAAGCAATTGGTCGATACTGCCCCGACGGGCAACCAAACCAATAAAGCTTTATTGCAGCACACGGTGGCAGGTTGTGCAGCACCTGGGCCGGGCGTCACCGGGCGTGAGTTGTTGAGTCCCCATATGCGTTTATCCAACTTTACTATCATCCAAGTGGCGGGTGCATCTAATCTCTATCAGGTACATGTCCGAGTTGTGTATGGTGATGATGACCTTTTGAATAACCCCACGGCCACAACAGCCGCTTGTAAAAATATTCGCGCAGGCACTCAGTTCTGTGCAGTGTCCGATCTAACTGCTGTCGTACAAAAGCGAGTAAAATAGAGAGAATGAGTGGCAATATGGTACACAGGAATAAAGAAGCTGGCATGGTGTCGATAATGGTCACGATGATTCTTATGATCATCTTAAGCTTAGTTGTTTTGGGGTTTGCCCAGATTTCCCGGCGGAATTCGCGCCAGTCCTTAGATCGCCAGTTAAGTAGCCAGGCGTTTTATGCTGCCGAAACAGGCGTTAATGATGTTCGCAACCTCATTAAGAACAAAGGCCTCCCGCCTGCGAAGCCAGACTGCACCAATGGGAGCGGCGCCACTGCGGCCTATTACGGCGGAGGACCGTTTGCCCTGAACTCTACGATTGATGCCGCTCATGATGTGATGTATACCTGCGTCATGGTCGACCCTAATCCTACGGCACTGACGGTAAACGATGTTAATACCACCGGCACCATTATGCCGCTGGCTAGCGTTTCGGGTACTATCAAGACGCTAACCTTCACCTGGTACACCAAAACGGGGAGCCAGACTCCACTGACAGGTTGTCCGACAGGCGCAAATGGCACACTTTCGCCAGCTGCCAGCTGGGCCTGTGGATACGGCGTCTTCCGCTTTGATTTGGTTCCTACGAGCGGAAGTGTTACTTCCGCTAGCTTGCAGAGTGGAACGATGACGTCATTTATGGTGCCGGTAGCGCCAGCAAATTCCGGCCGGGCGACAACAGGTTTCAGTACCTCGGGTACCAATAGTGGATTACCTGCAAACTGTAATGACACAAAATGCAGTCTTACGATCAACGCCGGACTTGGCGGCGGTCAATATTATGCACGATTTACTTCACTATATAAGGACGTGTCCTTGCAAATTACTGGCACTGACGCTGCCGGCAACCCAGTAAAATTCCTGGGCGGACAGGTGGTTATCGACTCCACGGGCAAGGCCTCTGATGTGCTTCGCCGTATTCAAGTACACGTGCCCATTACTCCTACGACCAATCAACTCAGCGATTATGCACTTGAGAGTACGGATTCGGTATGTAAACGTTTTGCGGTAATGAGCAACTACTTTGCTTCTACAGCTGCCGCGGCAGTTCCGACCATGACTGGCAGCGGCAATCCACTTTGTAACTAGCCCTTAGGTCTATGGAAGCGTTCATGTACGCTTTTTAGGTGCGGGTCGGTAACGTGAGTATATATCTGAGTTGTAGCGATATTGCTGTGTCCGAGCATCGCTTGCACACTCCTTAAATCGGCACCGTTCATGAGCAAGTCGGTTGCAAAGGAATGCCGTAGCGTATGAGGGCTTACGTGCTTGGTAATACCGGCCAGGAGCGCATAGCGGCTTACCATTCGTTGCACGCTGCGAGCTGTAAGTCGGTGAAAATTACCCGAAAGATCGACCGTTTTGCGTCCACTATAGCGAACAAATAAGGGTTTCGTGGTGTCGTCACGCTCATCCAGATAACGCTGGAGCCAGGCGGCTGCCTCAGCGCTTATAAAGATGGGCCGGTCTTTTTGTCCTTTGCCGCGTACCATAAACTCGCGCCGCTTTAAGTTTATGTGGTCACGGTCCAAGCCGACGAGCTCGGACACACGCAGCCCACTGCTAAAAAGCAGCTCCAATATCGCCCGGTCGCGTAATCCAGACAGTTTGCTCAGATCGGCCTGATCGAACAGGCGCGACAACTCATCTTCATTTAAAAAAGTGACTTGCTTGCGGGCGGTACGGGCAAGTTCCACTTTGTCGGCGCTCAGTGTTTCGATATCGCGTTTGGCACAGTACTTCAAAAAGCTGCGCAGCGCAATCAGGTGATAGTTTTGTGTAGTTTTTTGTAGCTCATCCGATACATTTGTGCCAAGTCGATTCAGCCACAGACGCCATTTTCGAACCAGCTCAGCATCGATATCACGTACTCCTAAGTCGTCACCAGCAAAATCGACAAGACGGGTCAAGTAGTGATCGTAGTTGGTAATCGTCTTCTGCGATCGATTTTGCTCAATTTCTAAATATTCCAAGAAATCAGTCTTGGCTCGCGTGAATAGCATATCTTTATTCTAACACTCCCTTGTATGGTGAAGGTGAGTCGCATCTGTTACAATACGCCTAAAGTAAGCAAAGGAAGACCTCACAATTATGCAACAAACATTAGTTATTCTGAAACCGGATGCTCTGCAGCGCGGCATTGTGGGCGAAATTATTACGCGTTTTGAGCGTGTTGGTCTTAAGATAGTCGCCACTAAAATGCTGCGTCCAGATTACGAGCATTACTATGCCCATTATGAAACTATCGGCACACTCAAAACGCGTCGTGGCGATGATGCTTTTAATGTCACATTGCAAATGATGCAAGAGGGGCCAGTTATTGCCATGGTGCTCGAAGGCGTAGATGCTCCCGAACAAGTACGCAAAATGGTTGGCACCACCGAACCAAAGAGCGCCGCTCCTGGCACGATTAGAGGCGACTATGCACATATTAGTTTCAATCGTGCCAACACCGAAGGAGTGGGCATGCCTAACCTTATACATGCATCAGCAGATGCGGATGAAGCGGCTAAGGAAATTGCACATTGGTTTAGTGATGACGAGCTTTTTAGCTACGAGGTACTTCACGAAAAGTACACCCAGGCCCAGCGCAACAAGTAGCTCTTTACAATGCTGATGGGGAAGCAACCTTTTCCCAGACGCGCCCCCATAGTTCAATGGATAAAATAACTCCGTCCTAAGGAGGAGCTCCACGTTCGAGTCGTGGTGGGGGCACCATTCGTAAACATGGCATTTTAGATCGGCGCTGGTACAATACATATAAGAATGGCCGAGAAGTATTTTGAGGATCAGTTTGACGACGAAGAGGTATTATTCGTTTTTCGCAAACATCCTATAGTTATGCGGCGCGGCCTCATTGTAGCTATGCTTGCACTACTGCTTGGAACGGTACCATCGCTGTTTAAGCCAGAATATTCAGTATATTTTATAGGCCTTTTATGCGGACTGGCCCTTGGAGCTATCCTGATGTTGCCGTCGTGGATAACATGGTTTTTTAGCGTATTTATCATAACCAACCAGCGGCTTATCCAGATTACGCAAAAAGGTTTTTTTCATCGCAGTGTCGTCGATATGCGCCTGAACCAAATCCAAATGGTTAATTATCAAACTTCTGGCTTACAGGAAACGCTACTAGGGTTTGGTACAATTATGATGCAAACATATGTAGGAGATTTGGTGATTCACGAGATTCATCATCCTGCCAAGATCCAGAAAAGAATACTGGAGATTTTACGCGAACAAGGAGTCTCCGCGGTTACCAGCCCTGCAGTACAGTCGTCGCAGGGAGAAGAAGCACTCGAAGATGAAGTATAAAGTTAAAAAATTACTTTCCAAGCGGTCTACCCGCCGCAAAAAACCCGAGCAATCACTTGAAGAAGCGATTCACAATATTCCGCGTATTACCAACGAGACTGTCGCCGAGCATAGGGAAGAGGTGCTCAGCAGCGCACGGAAGTACATTTATCCACTGCAGCATTCGTTACGCCGCATCGTGCTTATTTCAACCGGGATTTTTATTATTCTTGCTTTGACTTTTTTCGTGTATTGCACACTTGCACTCTATCGTTTTAATGCCACTTCGACCTTTATTTACCGCGTAACGCAGGTTATTCCATTTCCGGTTGCAAAAGCTGGCTCGCTGTATGTCTCGTATGAGGATTATTTGTTCGAGCTTCGGCACTATATGCATTATTACCAAACACAACAGAAGGTTGACTTTAACAGTGATTCCGGCAGAAAACAATTGGCTGCGTTTCGCAAAACCGCTCTCCAAACAGTTATCAATAATGCATATACAAAGCAGTTAGCCGCAAGGCAACATGTTAGCGTCGGCAATGCCGAAATAAATAATGAAATCGCCCTCCTACGCAACCAGAATCGTTTAGGGAGTAGTAACGCAGTATTTGAGGATGTACTCAAAGAATTCTGGGGCTGGTCGATCGATGACTTTAAGCACGAACTACGGAACCAGCTTCTGGCGCAAAAGGCGGTCTCCGGCCTTGATACCGGCACGCACCAGCGCGCCCAAGCGGTGCTGGGGCGATTGCGGAGTGGCAGCGACTTCGCAACCATCGCCAAACAATATTCCGAAGACCCTGCAACCAAGGCCAGTGGTGGCGACTACGGAATGGTTATCGACAGGACCAATCGAGACCTTTCGCCACAGGTAGTTGATGTACTGTTTAAGCTACAGATAGGGCAGGCATCAGATGTGGTTGAAACTCCGCTTGGCCTAGAGATCTTAAAGGTCAACGAACATAATGGCGACACTGTTCGTGCATCGCACATCTATTTTGCCTTTAAGCCTATTAGTACCTATATAGATCCTCTTAAGGTTCAGCACAAACCGCACTATTTTATTAAGTAGGATGGGGACGTAGTTGCTTTTCTTGCGGCTTCTTGGTATCATTACCCCTGTTACTTTGTGTTATTGGAGAGGTGCGCCCTTCGTACATATCTTCAAATAACATATTAGCAGTCTGGGCTCGTAGTGTAGTGGCCTACCACGCCTCCCTGTCACGGAGGAGATCGCCGGTTCGAATCCGGTCGAGCCCGCCAGTATCATTTGATTGAAATAGTAGCAATTATATGCTACTATTTTTATAGCTAAATATAAAAACAGAAACATGAGCGAAAACCTCGCACCAGTCGATAATCTTTCAGTTGCTGCAGGCGCGGAGAACACGCATCAACTACCCGCAACTGTTCACGAGAATCTGTTAAAACTTCATGAGTTTGGAGAGGTTGGTGCATATCTTGCCTCAGTGTATCTTGCGGCACTAGACATTAGCCCTGATTTAAGCGACGTAGTCTTAAACCCCTATGATTCTGCCAATATGAGAATTCCAGGCACTGCTGGCCGTGCAACTCCTCCCTACTACTCAGATAGTGGCCACCCAGAAGTGTCGTTCAATGCTACAAGCTGGGACGAGTATGCTGACCTGATGCGAAGCCGCCCCACAACAGTTGCCGAGATAGCGCGAAAGCTCGGCATAGGACCAGAGCAGGTTAGTCCAGAACTTTTCTCAGCCTTTACGCTAGGCCACGAACTGGGTCATGTCGAGGACTGGAGAGCGAAGGGCTTTAACCGGACAGGTATAGAGGCTGTTTATGATGAGGAACTCGATACGCTGCCCATCCCCGGTGTGGCGGCGGCAACGATCGTGGCCTGGGTGGCAAGAGACCCAGAAAGGGCTGAGCAATATGTGATGACTCATAAAGATCATCTAGCCGAGTTAGGTATAACTACCGTGAGTGAGCTTGTTGCCGCTCAAGACCTTGCCTATCGGTCAATCCCCTCTGAGGACATGCCGGACCAATTTGCAGTAGCGGTTATGGCTTCCATGAATGCGAAATGATTCCAAACCTTTAAAGTAACGACCCGCCAAGATGCTTATGTTAAACCTCTCTATACGAGAGGTTTTTTGCTTGTACCCTTAAAGACCTTCCGGCGTCATTTTTGCGCACAAAGTAAACGTGCCAGTTAGTGCGAGTACTCACTGGTCTATGTTCGTAATAGAGTACCACCAAACCATTGCGCTTTAATACTTCGTCAAACATATCTTTATCCCAGTAAACAAACAGTCGCTCTTCATGCATACCGTCTTTATCACGAACCTCAAAGTCACTTTTGTTACCGGCCTTTATAGATATCATGCCAACAGCCCCAGTACGTTGTGTCACTAATATGGCCTGGATAGCCCTATCTATGCTCTCTCTGGGGATGTGGAGCAATACGGCACAAGCCCAGAAACCATCGAAATGTTGGCCCAATTCAGCCAAGTCGTATACATTACGGACTTCGAATTTAGCATTCTTTACTGATTGTCGAGCAGCCTCAACCATACCCCGTGAGGCATCGGTTCCATAATAGTCATAGCCCAATCTGATTAACTCGGCAGCATCTCGGCCGCCCCCACAACCAACTTCCAAGATATAACCCTCTGGCAGTAGTTGCTTAAACTTTGCCGCGTCTTTTTCCCAATCATTGACCACCATGTGTTCGGCAGCCCAATGAATTGCTGTTCTGTCATAGGTGGCAATCGTCTTTGCTTCCTGCTCGTCTTCTGTCATACGGCTATGCTAACATTTTACGCATTCACAAAATAGTTCCAAACCTCCAAAGCAACGCCCCGATATTTGAAGCAGTATACCTTTGTGGTATTACTATTTTATGTCTGAACTTCTACGATTCTCCGGAGATGTCGCCATGAACTAGGCACTACCCCTTTATCTCTCGGTTTCTTATTAGCTAGGCCCGAAATTCGAGCCGCTAACCCCCTATAACGACTATCTACTTCGACTTAGACGAGACCATGTTTAAGCGTACGGTAAATACCGAGACTACTCTCGCTGGGAGTTGGAGAGCGGATATCCCGCAAACGCTTAGAGAACTTCAAAGCCGGGGTTTTGGCACGGCTATCTTATCGTCTGCCCAGATAGGCTACATTCAGGCTGCTTTAGATATTTACGCTCAACAGTTTAGCGAAGATCCGACTGAACTATTTGATGAAGTGCTCATTACGCGGGACTTCGATGAATTCGGGAACAAATACAAGGCCTTTCCCGCGGTTGCGGAAGCAGTAATTGAGTCAGATAGACAGGCAATATTTGTCGATGATGCAAAGCTAGTCTTCGATGGGACAACTAAATTCGTTTTTGTGTACCTGCCTTCAGGCATGCAGTATCGAGGCGGTGATAGCGCTACCTTCGAGGCTCCACTAGAGCTATAAACCCTATGCGTCTAAAAGTGTGGACTGGACCTAGTCTTTAATAGCATCTAATGAAGGTACTCTTTTGTTATGCTAAGTGTATGTTTAAGCGCCTGCTACAACAGAGACCAGGAAAGCAGGCGACCGACAGAATCAGTCGTGGCAAGCGCATATACCTCGGTGCACTCGGTCGGATGATGGGTAATGCTCTCCGGGAACAAGGCCGTACGGGCCGGACTCCACGCCGTTTACATCTACTGGACAGAGTGCTTACACCAAAAACATCGCCACCTTATCACCTTTCTGCAGAAACGCACAAACAGATATCAAAGACAATGGAACAAACAAATTACTGGCACGGTACGGGCCGCTACCAGTATCGCGACGGTAAGGTGGCTGATGTATTGGAATACATAGCTTCGCACCGCGAACTACAGCCGAGCCTCGACCCATTCGAGGTATCGGGCCAAATGCAGAGCCTTTCCTTGGCACGCGTTCGCATATATGCTCGAGCCTATGCAGATCTGCATCGCAACACGGCCATACCAGCAGAGCGATACGGAACATCAGCCTTTTGGTCTGCGGCGTTTTTAGCTGACTACGCGCTAGAGGCAGCACGCTCGGAAGGGGGACTCAGACAAGTGATGAAACGCCTGCAACAGAACGGCAAAGACGAATGGCATGCCAAGGTCAATCAGCGGCCCCTCAGCGTTTTTTCTACATTTGCAGCAGGGTCTGACATACCGGGAAATTACCCTATCCTCTTTGGCGTACATACTGTATCAGAGCTTCCAACCTCACCTGCGATTGCTATTCATGAGGTTCGCACCGGTGAGCCAGTAAAGCTTGATAGCCAAGTCACCCATGTGGAAGTACCACGTGCATACATCGAAGAGACGGAGAAAGTTTTAGCCGGACATGCCATAGCTCTTCCCGTGTACGCACTAGAGGATTTTGAACAATATGCAGCAATGCTTCCTACCAGTCGTCTGATGAGCTGAGTAAATAGTTTCAGGCTTGAGGTGAGGGCACTTTGGCAGTCAGCTTCTAGCGAGCAAAAACCAGCACCGAGGAATAGCAGAAGGTTTTGTCGCCAGGAGTGTTAGGGGAGGGATCACCTCGAGCCAGTTAGTATGCGTCCGCTAAGAAATGTATGTTCAAGATTCCATACAGCGATTTCTTCCTCTACCCAATAGTTTGCATATATATTTTTAACTGTATTATATAGTCATGGAAAAGCGCGGTGGCCTAATCTTACCTCTCAAGACAGAAATTTATCAGGACGCTCTAGGCAAGCTTACGAAAGTAGAGTTTTCAGATGGCACCCATACTACTGAAGCAGATTTTGGCGCACCCCAAACCTTAGTCCTAAAGAATCAAGAAGGAATAGTTTCTCAGCCTGACGAAGGACGGTATCCTTTTAGCCAACGCCTAGCTCAATTATTTTTTGAGTACTATGAAGAACACGGCAGTTTCCCCACCTTTGAGGGTTAAGATCTTCCCGTCCACCTATCCTTACCTGAGCAGATTTCGGTAGTTTAGATTCGGTTTTGACCCTGATTTTATCGCGCCTACGTAGGCAGAGGGCTAATGGTAAAATAGTTCCGTGCTTTCAATGTAATAGGGCGCCACACTGTGGTAATCCCATAGGACTTGTGTTTATGAGCATCGAAGCAATCCAATATAGACAAGCAGCCTTCTCCGAAGCTGCCGCGCTGGCCTTGACAATGGAGAGAGCTAATGCACCACGTGCTGGCGAACCAGTTCCCGAGGTCGCGAGTGGCCAGGCTTTAGAAGATGTGGATACCCGGATGAAAAGAATTGCAGCCCGGACCTATGCCGCTGCGTATGGTGAAAGAATAATTGGTTTTGCGTTGAGCCATCCTCTCATAGAAACTGGCGACCCCCATGCCTATACTGATACACAGCATCTGTCGTTTTTGATGGTAGACCCTGACTATTGGGGTAGGGGTATAGCCAGTAACCTAATTGACCTAACGGCAGATCATGCGCGTGCTACTCGCAGAGGTTTACTAACGCTCTGGACTGATGAAATAGATAACGATCGAGCTCGGGCCCTATATGGGCGTAAGGGGTTCATTTTAAGCGGGGTACGAAGAACTATTGAGCAGAGATCACAACTCCAGTATGTGTTGAATTTATAAAGAAGTTTTAAATCATCAACTACATGACTGCCAGATATCTATATCGAGAACAAGTTGTGCAGGTTTTCTGCTATTATTACGATATTTCTAGCCGCGTAACATAGCGTATCGTATAATTACAAGTAATGCCGAGCGGGGGAATAGGGGAATATTGGCGAAAGTATTTTGGCCGGGTGCCCATATGGACGCCAGTATTAGCATTTTATGTGTTATTTACCATTGCGGTTACATTTCCATTCATCCTACACCCCACCAGAACCCTCATTGCACCTCTCGACGGAGATGTAGCTGGTAGTATCGCAAAATACGAGGTGCTTGTGCATGAGCATGCTAACCCTTTTACGGCAACGCATCTCAACTACGTTCATTATCCGGACGGCATTGACACCAATGTTGGTGTCGACCGCGTTTCTTTTCTGTCTGTACTCTATCTGTGGTTGGCTTCTTTGGTTGTTGGCCCTATCGCCGCCCATTCTCTTGAGTCAGTGTTTGGCTATATACTAACCGCATTTATCGCCTTCTTATTCGTTCGCCGTATTACTAAATCTGCTGCGGCCGGCATGGTGGCCGGATTTATTTTTGCCTTCTCGCCCCATATGTACTCGCTAGCCCGCGCCGAGCCAACCTATACGCACATGTGGCTGCTTATATTACCTGTATGGGCATTTTGGTCACTTTGCATTGAAGGGCCGTCGAATATCCGGCGAGTTTTATTCGCAGCATGGTCCATATTGCCTGCGATGTTTTGGACTCCCTACTATATGTACCACGTGCTGTTAGTGGGTGGTACGTGCTTAGCGATTACGCTGTTACTGTGGCGACGACGCTATCATCTCAGGCAATTGCTGACTACTTTGTGTATTGTAGGCGGGATGTGGGTTCTAACCTCAGTATTGTACTGGTTTATTGGCACGCATAGCCCAGCGAGTCATGCGCCGCCACGGACACTTAAGGATGCCTACGATCAAGCGGCCGTACCGGCTATGTATCTGCTGCCCGGCTATTTTTCTGTTTGGGGGCGAGGAATTCATACTTGGATATCGGCCCGAATACCACAGACTTATCTCATCAATTTGTATGTCGGTCTTAGTACGCTCATAGTTGCTCTGGTAGGGGTGCTATTTTCTTGGCGCCAAAGGAAGCAAGGGCAGAAGCAAGATGCAGTGTATATCGCAACGGTCTTAGCTACCAGTGTTGTCCTTGTATGCTTGATGTTTTCACTTGCGCCCCGCATACATTTGCTAGGTTTTAGTATCCCTACGCCTAATGACGCGGTAGTTCATGTGGTGCCATCTCTCCGGGCCGGTCAGCGTTTGGTCATGCCAATGATGGGCGCCCTTTCTGTACTCGCCGGGATCGGCGTATATTATATACTCAAGCAATTCAGTCGTCCGTTGCGCCCTCTTATTTTTATCGGTCTATTGGCAGTTATTAGTCTCGACTTATGGGGACTGCCCAGTCAATCCGCGACATACATACCGCGGTCAGCTGCACTTACCGTCCTTAGCCGTCAACCAAAAGCGCCTGTCGCACAATATCAGCTAGGCTCTATGCTTGGTCGTATTGAACAAGTGCCATGCATTCTCCAAGACCAGTACGCTATGCCACTTGTAAATGATTGCACGCTGGGCCGGCCAGACGAAAACCCTTACGTGCCTCCTGCAAATCTGGCCGCTATTGATGAGCTGACTAGCTGCCAGCAGATAACGCTGCTCGGTAAACAAAAGGTACGTTACATAATAGCCAATCGCGATGAGAACTTCCGCTTCCTAAAATGTATTCATTCCTTCGCCGACGCTACGTTACTCGCTCAGGATGATCATTATGAAGTATTCACTCTTGATGTACGCTAGTATAAGAGGCCTAAGGTTATCTGCTGTTGCCGCAAAAAATAGCCGACTTTGATCCGGTAATGCCCGACAAGAGGGACTACTACTAAGGCCTACGGTACAGTTACATGAACAACTATATTGTTCGATACGAGAACAGACCACTTTTTATTTGCCATTTTCAGCTGACGACCATGTTATAATAATGCACAGCCTTTGCCACCTTAGCTCAGTTGGCTAGAGCATCGCTTTCGTAAAGCGGGGGTCCGGGGTTCGAATCCCCGAGGTGGCTCCAGTACCACGAGAATCCATATAGCCTTGCTATAGGCAATTCACTTCTCGGAGGCTAGATGCATATAACAATGCGGGTATCGTATAGTGGCTAATATGCAGCCTTCCCAAGGCTGAGCGCCGGGTTCGATTCCCGGTACCCGCACCACTTGTAGTATTTCATTTAATATCAGTGATCTCCTAAGGCCTAGGTCTTTTGCTATACTGCAGCTACTATGCCTGTGAGAGATAGAATCCGACAAGTAAAGCATCTGCAGAATAAGTACTACATTTGTGTACTTGAGAATCCTACTGATGTTGTCAACATCGCCTCGGCAATGAGAAACATTTCTGCATTTGGTGTAGAAAAGATGTACGTTATTGGCGACAGTAAAATCGTTAAAGATTTCGAGGCTTCACGAAGCAACAAACATTTAAAAAATATCAGTGTAGGCGCAAATAAGTGGGTTTTTGTGAAACAATTTGATACCACTGCCGAATGTGTAGCTCACCTTAGAAAAGACCGCTACACTATTGCCGTCACTTCCTCTCATGTAAAGGGTAAGGAAAATGTGAATCTTTACGAGGAAACATTTACCCAAAAACGATTGGCTGTTTGGTTTGGTAATGAGGCTAAAGGCATTTCAGACGAGGCGGCTACAGCCGCTGATATGTGTATCAAAATTCCCATGGGTGGTATCGTCGAGAGCCTAAATCTCGGCACGAGTACGGGTATTATTCTAAGCTACATCGGTTATCAACGATTGCAATTCATCTACGACCATCACAAAGCCCGTTTTAAGCCAAAAGGCAGTAGGAGGCAAAAGATGCGTTCTTGGGAGGAATTTCTAATACCAGATCGCTAACAGCTTGATAATTACAGAGATGCTGGACTAAGATTAAATAGCGGTATTGTTCTTTAAGATGATATTGCACTTTGATTTACGAAATGTCGCCAACGACTTACAATATACAAGATGTCACCAATACCCAAAAAGTATCTGCACGATAAATTAATTCTGCTCTTAATAAGCGCAAACGTTTTTTTGGCTTTTCTTGGCATTGTCCTGATCTTTCTGCGACTTAATATTGGTGAAGGTAGTGGTGGGTATATTGTCCAGTACCGGTCCAACTTAGGTATTAGTGCATTTAAAACAGGTAGCGTCACCGGGCTGCTTAGCTACGTTGGTTTTGCTTTGCTCGTTGTGACCATAGGATTTGTGCTAAGCATTCGCACGTATACTATTCGCAAAGAATTATCTTTAGCCATTCTGATATCCGGAGTAGTGTTGCTTCTAACGGCGATCATCACCAGTAATGCGTTGATGGTCTTGCACTAGCATGAAGAGTTTGGAAATACCTTACGAAGAAGATCGTACGAGGTCGTATCGTTTTTTTGAAATTTTACCTGGGGCTTTGTCTTGGCTTTTGCTATCTTTGCCTTTTTTGTTGAGTCTGGTGAATGTTACGGCTGCTGCTTTTTTCATATTGGCTTACATTCTTATATATTTTATTCGCTCGATCGCCGTAGATATTAGAGCTCTCTCCGGGTACAAGACGATGCGCGAGCACGCAAAGATAGACTGGAATGAGTTGCTCTATGAGGTTGAAGTTGGCGAGGTGAGCGATGCGCAGGCAAAAAGACCGCAATGGCATTACGATAACCTATTACGCTTAAGCGTGCAGCCGTCCATCGTAAAGCCCACTCAGCTCTATCATGCGGTTATTATCGCAACCGCCAACGAGAGTCGCGATGTGCTTGAGCCTACTATTCAGTCAGTCGTTAATTCCCAGTATGACACAAAAAAGGTGATTTTTATCTTGGCATATGAAGAGCGTGGTGGGGAGAGGGTTGCCTTGCAGGCAAAGCAGCTCGTAAAAGAGTATAAGCGCTATTTTTATCATGCTGAAGCCATAATGCATCCTTCTGGAATGCCAGGTGAGGTTATTGGTAAGGGAGGTAACGTAACATACGCTGGGCGGCAGCTGCAAACTTACCTTGAGAAGCAGGGGATCGATCCTCTGAATGTTGTAGTAACCACGCTTGATTCGGATAATCGTCCAGACAAAAAATATTTTTCGGCCTTGAGCTATTTGTATACTGTTGCGCCTGACCCAGTACGTGCGTCCTACCAGCCGCTTCCTATGTTCACCAACAACATTTGGGATGCACCTGCGCCAATGCGGGTCATTGCTACTGGAAACAACTTCTTCTATATAGTGCTTACTCAGCGACCTCACTTGGAGCGTAATTTTTCGGCGCACGCCCAAAGCATGCGGGCGTTGATCGACATGGACTTTTGGAGCGTACGAACGATCGTTGAAGATGGCCACCATTTTTGGCGTAGCTACTTCCGCTACGATGGTGATTATCGTGTCTACCCGCTTTCTATCCCTATCTACCAGGATGCGGTCCTCGCTGAAACCTACTTAAAGACAATTAAGGCGCAGTTCAAGCAATTACGCCGATGGACCTATGGAGCATCGGATATAGCCTACATCGTTAACCAGGGCTTCATAAAGAAAAATAAGGTACCCAGGGCTGACTTGACTTTTAAGTTTCTGCGAACCTTGGAAGGCCATGTCAACTGGGCCGCAGGCTCCTTATTGTTAGCGTTTGCAGCTTTCATACCCTTACTTATAAATCCGCAAAGCTATACCGCTAATGTGCTGCCGCTCATCGTTAGTCGGATTCAAACGTTCGGCTTGCTAGGTATCTCATCATCTCTTTTTGTTGCGCTTAAGACACTCCCGCCCCGGCCGACACGTTATAAGCGGCATAGAAGTCTTTTTATGCTACTCCAATGGATTTATTTGCCCCTGACGACAATTGCATTTGGCTCCTTTGCGGCGCTTAATTCTCAAACGAGGCTCATGTTTGGCTGGTATCTTACAAAATTCGATGTAACCCAGAAGTCGGTCAAAAAATAAGGGCAAGAGACGGGGCCTAGGCCGGCGACCGTATTCAAAGCGCTAGCCAGCAGGGTGATAGGCATCATATACGGTTGCGGCAACTTGATCGAAGCGCCCCAAGACTTGACGAACGATCTGCACTATTTGCTGTCGCTCCAGAACTCCCTTGTGGTCGGTACGCACTAGGGCCGCAATGATGTCGTCCACTAGAGCCGGGGCGTCTGTGACGGCGGTCTCTCGGTGGTTACAACTCGCATGTATATCAAGGAGCAGCCGATCTCGACTAAAAGCCTTGAGGCTGCGCCCTGTGCTCCGCACCATAATGCTGCTGGCAAGCTCTGCACGTTCAATAGTCGTAAAAATATTACTGCAAGTAGCGCACTTGCGACGTCGCCAGGTGTGATTGTGCTGTTTCTGTAATCTACTATTTATAACTTGCGTAGGAGAACCACAATAGAGACATACCATGACTACATATTGACATTACGCTTGTGAAAAAGCTAGTGGAAAACAGGCGATGGTATGTGGAAGATATCAAAATAGAGGCCTGCTGGAGGCCTCTAAAAGATGTAATTATGCTACTTTGCTTGGACTAGAACTCGTGAACGTCGAATACGATTACTGGCAACTGAGAAAGACAACTCTTCGTAAAACAGCTTGAAGTCATCAAGCGTGCTCGTTTTTTTGGCACTCACGTATAAGCCTCTTAACTTGGTTATGCTAACATAGCACGGTCCTTAAGTCAATAGTTCCTAAGGTGTTATGCTTACGCTTTAGCCTGCAGGACTAGGTTGCTAATTTGCGCCAAATCGACTATAGTCTAGTTTTAGCGTATACGGGCTCTTAGCTCATTTGGCTAGAGCGCTTCCTTGACATGGAAGAGGTGAGAGGTTCGAATCCTCTAGAGCCCACCATAATAAAAAGATCTGCTAGCGCAGATCTTTTTATTATATATGTCTCGTAGGGTACTAGTTAATTCGTATATGGAATAGGAGTAAAATTAAAAGCCTGCCGATTAGGGCAGGCTTTTGTTGGCTTATTGTCCACGGATGAACAACAGGTGTAGACAGCCAACATTATTTATATCACACGGAATTCGATTTGAAAAGCCCTTTTTTCAAATTTCATCAGTTTTTAATCAGATTGTCCGTTTTTCCACAAGTAGGCAGTCATTAGTACAACAAAAAGCACTAGCCGTATGGTACCAATACTGCTATATTTGTACTTGGAGATTTACGAGATGAGGTTTTGTCGATGTGTTGTTGTGTTATAATACATATCGAGCAGTGAAGCGAAATTCACCAGTCGCTGAGCTCCGCCGGCAGTTAGAACGTGCGTAGACGTGCTATCACAAGTGTCCTGGATAAAACAGGAAAGTCCGGTGGAACCACCCGATATTGTGCGACGTACAGTTTGGGCCCGAGACGCGTTAATCGATTAAATACCATGCGAGAGTATTGAATCCGATCAACGCGTCTTTTTATATAACGACTAAAGGAGTTACTCGATGGCTGGTAAGAATGAAAACGATTACATGGCAAGTATTCGCCATAGTTTGGCGCACTTACTTGCAGCGGCAGTGCTAGAGTTATATCCTGGAGCCAAAAACACCATTGGTCCGGCCATAGAGGGCGGTTTCTATACGGACTTCGAAATGCCGGACCCTTTATCTGAAGAGGATTTGCCAAGGATCGAGCAAAAGATGCGCGAGATATTAAAGTCATGGTCAACATTTGATTGCAGGGAAGTAACGGCTGAAGAGGGGCGTAAGTTATTCGCTTGGAACCCCTATAAACTCGAATTACTAGAAGAGCTGGCCACTAAAAATATCCCAATTACAGTTTATACTTCGGGCGTCTTTGTGGATCTTTGTCGCGGCGGCCATGTCGATGATGCTCGAAGCATTGCACCTCGGTCGTTTAAGCTTACTCGCGTGAGCGGGGCTTATTGGCGTGGCGACGAGGAGAAACAGCAGCTCCAGAGGATATATGGTATTGCCTTTGAGTCCCCAGAGGCTCTAAAAGGCCATTTAGCCATGATGGAAGAGGCAAAAAAGCGCGACCATCGTAAGCTTGGACAAGAGCTAGATCTTTTTGTTTTTTCAGACCTTATTGGCGCCGGGCTGCCTCTTTTTACGCCTCGGGGCACCGTACTACGACGTCAGTTGGATGCTTTTGTTCAAGAGATGCGCGATGAGTACGAATACCAAGAAGTAACTATTCCCCACATTACGAAGAAGGACGCATACATCGCAAGCGGTCATTGGAAGAAATTCGAAGAGGAGCTTTTCCGGATTACTACCCGGGAAGGCCATGAGTTTGCCATGAAGCCTATGAATTGTCCGCACCATACACAACTCTATGCAGCTCGCTCCCGATCCTATAAAGAGCTGCCAGTTCGTTACCGTGAAACGACCGCATGTTATCGCGACGAGCAAACCGGTGAATTATCCGGCCTGAGTCGATTGCGTGCCTTTACGCAGGATGATGCTCACGTTTTTTGCCGGACCGAGCACGTGGAAGCAGAAGTTTTAAAGATATGGGATATCGTAGACCGCTTTTATGGCATTTTTGGTTTTGAGTTGCGGATCCGTTTTTCGACACACGACCCTGAGCATCTGGACGCCTACTCTGGTAGTAAAGAAAGATGGGCGAATACCGAGGAGCAATTGCTACGCCTTATTCGGCAGAAAGTGGGGGATGATTACATAGCTGGCGTGGGTGAAGCAGCCTTTTATGGCCCCAAGATTGATTTTATGGCTAAGGACGCTCTTGGTCGCGAGCATCAAGTGGCCACAATTCAGCTTGATTTTAATCAACCAGAAGGGTTTGACCTCACTTGTATAAACGAAGGAGGCGAGCGTGAGCGCATTCTCATGATCCACGCTGCTATTATGGGCTCGATTGAGCGCTTTTTGTCGGTGTATATCGAACACGTGGCCGGAAGATTTCCTGTATGGCTCGCACCAGAACAGATACGCATTTTGACGCTCAACCAGGATGAGCCAATCCTGCACTTTGCCCGTGAGATTTCTCGCAAAGCGAAAGAGTTGGGTTTACGCGTTATGGTCGATGCCGACAACGAATCAGTTGGTAAAAAGATTCGTAATGCAGAGCTCATGAAAATTCCCTATACAGTTGTTATTGGCGGTAAAGAATTAGAAACGGGAGAGCTATTGGCTCGTATTCGCCAGGACATGGAAGTAAACGATATCGCTCACCAGCCGCAGACTGTTGATGAGTTTTTGAAGACAGTAGCTCACGAGGCTAAGTCTAGGGTGAGTAAAACTTCGCTGTAAGGTGGCAATGTAATGAGGCGTCCAGTGATAGCGTTAGATATCGACGATGTTCTTGCGGCCAGTGCTGAGGGCTTCGCGAATTACAGTAACCGTCAATGGGGTACCTCACTGACAGCCGACGATTACCAAGAAGATTGGGCCGCCGTCTGGGGTATATCCACCGAGGAAGCGGTAGCCCGCGCAGCCGGTTATCATAAAGATGGTGTAATGAGAACCTATCGTCCACTCTATGGAGCCCACAAGGTGCTAAGCAATCTTAGTAAAAGATATTCTATTATTCTAGTAACATCGAGACGCCGGGTGGTGGATTTAGACACGAGAGCATGGCTAAACCAACACTTCCCAGACGTATTTAGCGGCCTGGAGTACGCTGGGATCTGGGATGACGATACGCATACTGTTGAGCGGTCACTATCCAGAACGAAACGTGATATTTGTCATAGGATTGGTGCTTCCTATTTAATAGACGACCAACCCAAGCATTGCATTGATGCTCATAGCGGTGGCGTCGCGGCCTTGCTTTTTGGCGAGTATAGTTGGAACCAAGAGGATTGTAGCCTACCGGAAGAGGTGGTGCGGGTAGCGAATTGGATTGAGGTAGGGAGGTATTTTGATGACCAGGGTTGATGAGGATTTTGCTAAGCGGGTCTATGCGCTCGTTGCGCAGATTCCCTCGGGGCGCTGTATGACATATGGACAGATTGCTGCTCTGTGTGGTGCCGCCTGGGCTGCTTGGGAGGTCGGGCAGATCGCACATACAGGGCCCAGTGATTTGCCATGGCAGAGAGTGGTCAACAAACAAGGGGGATTGGCTGCCGGGTGGCCGGGTGGTGGCCGAGCGGCCCATGCAGCACTCCTTAGGGCAGAGGGTGTTGTTGTGTCTGAAGACTTCACGGTAGATATACAAAGACTACTATGGAATCCATCACAGACAACCCTCCTTTAGTTACCCTTGTAGGCCCGACCGCTTCAGGGAAGACAGCGTTAGGGTTAGCTCTTGCGGAACATTTTGCTGGCAGTATAATTGCCGGCGACTCAAGAACGGTATTTGTTGGTATGGACATAGGAACGGCTAAACCCATATTGAGTGATAGGCGCCGAATTCCTCACTATATGATAGACCTTGTATGCCTGGATCAGTCTTTCACTGTAGCTGACTACAAACGCGAGGCCGAAGCAGCGATCCGCGAAGCGGCAGGGAAAGGGGCACTACCGATTCTTGTTGGTGGCACAGGTCTATACATCGACTCGGTTTTACATGACTTTAGTTTCAGGGCCCCGGATCTACTCCTCCGGAAGGCCCTGACAGGTTTATCTGTTCGCGAGCTGCAGGCTTTGATTCGTGAGCGCGGCCTCGCCATGCCCGTAAATAGTAAGAATCCACGTCATCTTATCGCCGTCCTTGAGACTGGAAAAGTGCTTAACGAGAACAAGCCCATTCGTTCGAACTCCTTGACGCTCGGCCTCGATATACCAAGGGAGGAGCTATTTAGGAACATTCGACTGAGAACTGAGAGCATGCTGGAGATGGGTCTTGAGCAAGAAGTGTATGGCCTTGTAGATACATATGGCTGGAATAATTCTATACTTCGTAGCACGATTGGATATCAAGAGTTTTATGATTACGATGAAGGGCGTCTTTCACTAAAAGAAGTTGTACAGAGTATCGAAGCTCATACAAGGGCACTGGCTAAGCGTCAATTGACCTGGTTCAAACGCAGCGATGAGATTATTTGGATCAGTAAAGTGGAGCAGGCCGTAGATCTAGTTACAACGTTCTTGAACAAATAACCTATAACTAAGACGCTAAGTTTGCTACTATATGTTCATGATTGAGCAACTGTTTGGGTCGAAGACGAGGGTAAAGCTTCTCCAGCTTTTCTGCAGTAACCCTAATCGGGCGTTTTATGTTCGCGAAATTACCCGCAAGATCGACGAGCAAATTAATTCTGTCCGCCGTGAACTAGCCAATCTTTTAAGTATTGGGATCATTGCCTCAGATACAACGAATAATCGCTTGTACTATGAGGTGAATCAAGAATATGAATTCTACCAGCCCTTACGTGCTATCTTTGGGCAGGGGGCTCACATCGCGGATGACCAAAATGTTAAAAAGGCTACTCCGCATGCCCAAAATACAGAGAGCGAAAAGATAAAGGCCTTGGGAAACGTGGAGCTTGCTCTCTATACTGGTCAGTTCACACGGGATGATTCTAGTGGCATAGACGCGCTTATCGTTGGTGACGTTAATCAGCACGCTTTGCAAAGATTCATGTCTGAACTTGAAGCTCAGGAAGGTAAAGATATCAGATATACTGTCATGCCGTCCCAGGAATTTAATTATCGGCGTCAAATTAAGGATCGTTTTATAAGTACTGTGTTGGCCGCTAAGAAGCAGGTCTTAATAGATAAAAACGAGATATTTTAGTTTTTTAGAAGGAGAGTTGTAGAAGTATGGACGCACAATATTATGGGGCAAACTGTATCGTTCTGACAGCTAAGCAAGCTCGAATAGTTATTGACGATAATCTTGTCGATATGGGTGGCAAAAGCGTCGCTAAGGAAGGAGATATAGCCTTGTTCACAAGCGCGCATGCCGTCCCAGTCCAGAAGGCAAGACTTATTATTGATCAGCCTGGCGAGTATGAAGTGTCGGGTATTTCAGTGTATGGTATAGCCGCACGAGCGCACATTGATACTGACTCACAAAAGACTGCGACGATGTATAAGATCATTTCCGACGATCTAAGCATCTTAGTGACCGGCCACGTGTATCCAGAATTAAGCGATGCACAGCTTGAGTTGATCGGTATGATAGATATTATGTTTGTGCCCGTCGGTGGCAATGGCTACACGCTAGATGGTGTAGGTGCGCTTAAACTGATTAAAAAGGTAGAACCAAAAGTCGTCGTACCTACCCACTATGACGATCCTAAAATGACATTCCCCGTGCCGCAGCAGCCCCTTGAAAGCGCATTAAAAGCGCTGGCTATGGAGCCTAAAGAGACAATTACTAGAGCCCGCTTTAAGCCCACCGAGCTAAGCGATACAACGCAGCTCATCGTTATGGAAAAAAGCTCATAAAAACAACGCAAATAAAAATAGCTGCACGTTTCGCTTGCAGCTATTTGTAGAACCGCTGAGTCTGCTTTATTTGGCAGTCGGCACTGCGGGTGCTAACAGGCCTTTCTTCTTAAGGGTACGAAGAGCTTGCGTACTAACTTTTAGGGTTACCTTTTTACCGTCGATAATTAGGGTCTTCTTTTGCAGATTTGGCCACCATACCTTCTTCGTATGGCGTTGAGAGAAGCTGACATTATTACCAGTTTGTCTTCCTTTGCCAGTTATATCACACTTACGCATCACGTATCCTTTATTCAGATAGTTATTTTAGCGGTTTTTTCTTCTCAAGTCAACAGAATGTGCCAGGTTTGGTATACTGTAGCTTATGTTCGGTGATCTATCCTACGGCTACCTTATAGTAGTAGTCGCAGCCATGACTATATCCATTTCGTTTCACGAAATGATGCATGGTGTAGTTGCTTGGTACTTAGGTGATACGACTGCTGAAGAGGCAGGCAGGTTAACCCTGAACCCCTTAAAGCACGTAGACCTAGTGCTTACTATCCTTTTGCCGACAGTATTGATACTGCTGCACATGCCACCCATTTTCGTTGCTAAGCCGGTACCGTTTGATCCCCGCAATGTACGCTACAACGAGTTTGGTGCTGCATTAGTGGGCTTGGCTGGCCCATTCGCTAACCTGCTACTTGCCGTCATTGCCGCTCTTATTTTTCGTTTATGCAAGTGGTCCACATTTTCGACTATCGGCGAGTCTGTAATGATTTTTATAGAAATAAATCTATTCTTGTTTGTTTTTAACCTATTGCCTCTGCCGCCCTTGGACGGCTCTAGACTACTATATGCCTTTGCCCCAGAGCCGTTGCAGCGGTTGATGTATCAGTTTGAAGCAGCCGGTCTAGGCTTGGCTATCCCCCTTCTCATTATTCTCTCGCCGGTTATTAGCCCGTTTGTAAGTAATCTCGTAAGCGACATATATTCGTTTTTGCTGCGGTAATCGTGTATATACGGTATAATAAAAACGCTGGGCAATGGGCCGAACAATTGATTATCTGAATATTGATTAATAGCGGGAGCCTGATATTTGCACCAACCGTGGTTGTTGCGTGAAGACACCCACCTGGTTAATGCCGGGTTAATCATATCGGTCCACGTCCAGCTTTGTGTTATGTATTTTTCGGGGTGTAGCGCAGTTGGTAGCGCGTACGGCTGGGGGCCGTGAGGTCGCAGGTTCAAGTCCTGTCACCCCGACCAGAGCGGATGCTCCTGAACCCGCGACCTTTCGAGGTCGCGGGTTCTTGCTATCTACGGGCAAGACTACTCTACTAGGGAGAGTCGCTCAAGT
>Ga0136846_1209257_pt1 | contig 87900 bp, 107 predicted proteins | sample HopSoiMetagenom2_FD_96841 | JGI IMG/M metagenome (GOLD analysis project Ga0136846, IMG submission 96841) | Grasslands soil microbial communities from Hopland, California, USA - 2 Assembly 2016 (version 4) | ecosystem: Environmental > Terrestrial > Soil > Grasslands | place: USA: Hopland... | reverse complement strand
TTCGCCTGGAACTTCGCCAGTGCCTCGGCGGCGGCGTTGCGCTTCATCTCGATCCAGATCCCGATGTGGTCGTTGGCGGCAGCCAGTTCGGCGATCGTGGGGCCCACCGTAGCGCCCGCGCTGGTCCGCCATGCCGCCTCCATGCTTTACGGTGCAGCAGCTCGCGAAGCGAAGCGCCGGGGCTTCGAGCGGATCATCACCTACACCCTGGAGACGGAGCCCGGCACCAGCCTCATCGCCGCCGGATGGAGCCCCGAGAGCCGGACCCGCGGCGGCTCCTGGCACCGGGCCGCGCGGCCGAGGGAAGACCGGGCCCCGACCTGCCCCAAGATCCGATGGGCGCGACAGCTCCGGCGGGCCGCTTGACTTCTCCTATACGTCTGTATAGTGTCTCTCTATCGACGAACCGGGGCGGCAAGCCCCAGGAAACGGAGACGAAAATGACCAACCCCTCGACCTCTTTCCTCATCGCCCTGCGGCAGAGCCTGATCTCCCAGATCCCCACGGTCCGGGCTTCCCGAGACCGAGAGCTCGCGCGTGAAACCGTCCTCCGTATCCGCCAGCTCACCGGCATGCTGGAGCTCCGCGGTTCATGCTGACCGAGACGCTCAACCGCCTGATGCGGGCCTGGCGCGAGGATCGCCTTGACCTCCACCGCTTCGACACGCACGAGCTCGTCGAGGTTTACTTCCATATCGGCGAGGCCTCCGGCTCCGACGAAGCCGAGCGTTTCGCCCAGGATGCCGAGCGCGCGGGTCTGGCCTGGTGGGGCACGCAGCCGGCCACCGAGGGCCTGGTCTGCTTCTGCGTGATCTGGCCTTGAAGAAGCGGCGGATCGGCCGGACGCATCGGCGCCGGCGGAAGCTCATCCTCAAAGGTCGAGGAGGTGTCCGACCCCACAATCGGCCGCGCCCGAACGGGAGAAAGATCCGCGTGCGCGGAGGGGGTTGACAGGCTCTATACGTTCGTATAGTCTTTCCTTCGTCGAACGAACCGAGCCTACGGGCTCAGAAAGGCAACGAACGACATGAAGCTCCAGACCATCGGCCGCAACGAGATCATCCACTTCGGCTCCTGCTCCTACCTGCCCCACGGCAAGCGCTGCGCCTGCCGCCCCGTCGACTACGACTACTTCACCACCCCCGAGGAGGCCGCCGTCTTCGCCGCCGAGGTCCGCGGCGAGATCCTGCGCACCAGCCCGGGCGAGCCCGGCAAGGGCGGCATCTGGCGGGTGACGTACCCGACCCGCACGCTTCCCCTCACCAAGATCTACATCCCCAAGGGAACGATCGTCGCCTACCACCGCAACGGGCGGACGAAGGGAACGGTCGAGGTCGAGACGGTCACCCTCATCGGCGACGTCTACGTCGACGCCGCCCGGCACGATGACGGCTGCTGGGGCTACATGGTCGGCCGCGACTGCTACTCCTGCGCCGGCGGCTGCGCCACGATCCTGGGGGAGGCCTGATCCATGGCGACCCCGAAGATGAGCGAACGGCTCCGCGAGGAGATGACGGCGGCGATCGCGGCCTGGCGCAAGCCGACCGGGATCGAGATGCCGGAGTATCTCCGGCTCCGGAACCTGATCCCGACCTCCGACTGCGCCAACGTCGCGGTGGTGACCTGGGGGCTGCTCTACCACACCGGCATCCAGCCCACGGCGATCATGCCGTCCCGCGGGCACAGCTACCGGATCTATGCCCAGCACGGCACCTACGAGGCGATCGCCAAGCTCCCGAATTCCACCGACCACCGCAGTGTCCAGCTCGAGCGGATCTACCGCTGAAGAGGTAACCGGGGGAGCCCCATCCCGGGGCTCCCTCTCTATGGAGGAAGCCATGAAAGACCACAAGAGCGACACCCGGATCTACCTGCTGAACGGCCAGCCGATCAACCTGGCTGACTTCCTCGAGCAGGACTTCGAAGACGACCAGGTGCGCGAAGACATCCTCGCGCTGGAGCCCGGCGGCGTGGTGATGATCGGCGGAGGCGCCGCCCACCTTTTCGAACTGCGGTGCGAGGCCGCCGAGCCTGCCGCTGTAGAGCCGCCCCTGGGGCTTGAGGCTGGGCGGTGTCAGGCCATCCATCCCCGTGGCCACGTCGCCTGCAATCGGGCGGGCGGCCACTACGGCCCGCATGAGTACATCCAGGCTGGCCAGGTCCGCAACTCCTGGCCGGCGGCCGAGCCGGCGCCGGCGCTGGGCCAGGGCAACAATGACCGGCATCGGCGAGCTGCTGGCTCCCTTCACGAGCGGGGGCGCCGGTGAAGGTCCTGCGGCTGAAGAACGGCAGCGAGGAGGCCGAGCCCCTCGTCGCCACCACCATGATGATCCTTCGGGATCTCATCGTCTCCGAGCCTCTCCACTTCTACGAGTTGACGATGGTGGCGCGCGATCGCACCCACCGTCCTTTCGGCAGAATCGGGGAGGATCTGGTAAGTAAGAACTTGCTCACGAACAGGGGGGGGGGGGGTACCACATGCACGACTCTCTTCGCAACATCGTTCTCTCTGCCGTTTCGGGCGAAGAGTTCGACCTTCAACTCGGCAGTCCAGTAGCAGCAGCCACATGAATGGCATCCTGGAGATCTGCGAATGAGCCAGCGCGACGGAGATGATCTGTTCCTCGAGGTGGCGCGCCGGCTGGCGGCCGACGGCATCTCCCCAGCAGCGGGGCCCGGGCCGGTTGGCCGGAAGGGACCACACCGGTCCCCCCGCAGCTTCGACCCCGCCCTGCGGCACCTGCTCTCCCACGGCCAGTGGGCGATGAAGGACCGCCCCCTGGACGCGGCCGAGCTCGCCGCTCTGCCCGAGCGGATGCTGGTCTACGTCCTCCCCAGGGGGGCGGCAGGGAAGCCGGGCCTCTGCCGGGTGAAACCGGCCGAGGCGCCGTTCGTCCGCCTCGACCACGTGATCCCCTCCACCAGCTTCATCCATGGCCTCGCGGCCGAGGTGGCCACCACCCACGACGTCCGCCTCCCCTACCTCGCTCACCTGAACGCCGGGGAACTCGCCAGCGAGATCCGGAGGCGGCAGGCGACCCGGCTCTATCGGGACGCGATCCCCAAGTGGATGACCAAAAACAGGACCGTGATCCTCACGGACCGCTCGCGGCCCGCGCGCGAGACTCGGGAGAAGGGGGTCCGGCCGGCGGGCCTCGCTGTCGTCGAGCTGACGGCGTTGTGCATCGTCTCCCCGCTTAAAGCCGGGCCCGACTTCGATCCTGCTCGTTGGGAGCGCTTCCACACCCGCTCCACCCCCCGGGAGCTGGTGCAGATCGACTGGAGGTATCTGTGACCTTCAACGAACGCAACGACGCGATCCTCGCTCGGATCGCGGAGGCCAACCACCAGATCCAGCGGATCGTTGGGGACTCCGACCTGGAGCCCGCGGCCAAAAGCCAGCGCCGCAAGAGATGGGACCAGGAGTTGCTCGAGGCCCGTCGGGAGATGGGGGAGCTGCTCGACGACATCCGCCGCGCCACGCACCCGGGAGGCAGCCTGTGAGCCTCCTCGAGGAGAAGGACGTCCACCTCTCCCCCGCCGGCTATGTCGCCAGGAGTTGGCTGCGCAAGAGGCTCAACGAACGGGTGACGATCATCAGCAGGCCTCCGGGAGATCCCGACGATCCGCCGCGCAGGGTCGCGGTCTGGCTGGAAAGCCTCGACGACCACATCGCGAGAGGGCGCACGGTGGGCGGCGCCCAGGTGGTGATCCTCTTTGACGACGTCCGTGAGCTCCACGCCGGGTGGTATTCCTAGCAGCGCGTATCGCCTGCACTGGGCGCAACTCTCGGTGGATCGCGGCTCGCCTGTTGACGTAGCCTATATAGAGTATGAATCGTAACGGAGAGGAGCCGCCTATGACCGCCTACGAGATCACCTTCCGGATCGTCACCCCCAACGCCCCCAACTCGGCGAAGGTCGTTGCTCGCCTCGCGGACATCTTCCGCAACTCGCTGGGGCTGGCTGCGGATGCCCCGGCCAGGCGGTCGCCTCGAAGCTCACGCACGGCCAGAGCGTCCGGGTCCGGCTGAGCGCCGAGCAGTTCGCCCGGTTCGTGGTGAGCCGCCGGACCGCCGCAGCGGGCGACGAGGTCCTCTCCGCCGGCGAGTCCACCTACCGGTTGAAGTGGGATGACCCGGTCGAGATCAAGACCGAGGGCGAGGCGGCTGCGTGAGGACTGACGCCGCCGGCCTCGTCCACCACTCCCGGTGCGGCAACCCGGACCGCGATAGCTGCCGCTGTTCCTTCGGCTGGCCGCGGAAGCCCGAGCACGCCGGCATGACCCACCGCCGGAGCGGCAACTGCTTCTTCGGCGTCTCCCTGCCGATCACCTGCACCCTGCACGGAGAACCGCGTGGCACCTGCTCGAGGTGCGGGCGCTGCGCCACCTGCGACATCTACGGGCCGCTGGCCCCCAAGGAAGGAGACCCGAGGATGGGTACGGCAACACGCCAGGACCTGGAAGCGAAGGCCGCCGCGGGGATCTGGACGACCCGCGAGGGCGAGGACATCCACGTCACCGCCATGGAGGACCACCACCTGCTGGCCGCGGACCGGATGCTCCGGCGCAAGGGGGCCATCGGACCGCGCATCCTGCGCGCCTACCTGACCGGCCCTGGCCCCAACGGGGACGCCGCCCAGGAAGCCTTCGACGCGGAGTTCGCCGAGGTCCTCGAAGCGCCCGTCTCCCCGTTCATCGACCACTTCGACGATGAGATCAAGCGCCGCGGCCTGACGCGGCTGGAGGTGTGAGCCGTGCCTCACTGGGAAGCCCGCCTGGAGATCGCCGACCTCTGGGCGGCGAAGGAGGAGGAAGAGATCACCCTCGGCGCCCTGTGCAAGGGGATCGTCGAGCGCTTCGAGGCTCTGCGGGTGAAGCCCCCGGAGCACCTGCTGGAGCCCCTCCGTGAGCTCGCGGACGAGGAAGACGGCGACGACGTCGAAGCCTTCGACGACGCCTGGAACCTGATCTACGCCTGGGCCGATCGGGCCCGGGTCTGGATCGCTACTTTCTGAGGAGACCCCGATGCGCTTCTTCTGGCAGCTCGTCCACAACCTGGTCGCCCACCCTCTCCTCCTCACCGGGAAGCCGTGGGCGACCCGCTTCCACGGCTGGACCGCCGCTCGTGCCTGGCCGGATGGAGACGAGCCGATCGCCGGCGAGGACGTCGCCCGGGCCAACGTCGGCGAGTTCCTCTCCCACGCTGAGGAAATGGCCGACGACGCCGGCTTCGAGGACCTTGGCGAGGCGCTCGCGACGCTCCACCTCCTCTGGTCGATGGGTTACGACCGGGAAGCCCGCGAGGCCCTCGACCGGATCGCCGCGCCAATCCGCGAGGTCCTGGCCACAGCCGACCTACCAAAGGAAGCAGCAGTCCCATGAGAGCCTGTGGCCATGAGGATCTCCGGCCAGCCGGTGAATGCGAGCTCTGCGATGTTGACTGGCTGATCGAGCAGGGCGAAGGGGAGGCAGTAGAGAACGACGAGAACCGGAAGGAGATCGTCCGCGCACTCGGGGGCGAGAACGTTTCCCGGCACCGCTGGGACCCCGTCCAGAAGCTCGCCGGCGAGGTGGCGGATCTCGACCTCGTCTTTGAGGACCTGGCTGCCTGCCGCCACTGCGGGACCCATCGCCGGCAGCGCCGGCAGGGCGCGCCGTCTCCTCGCTACTCGATCGACTCGGCGCTCTCGCGGTGGAGCACGAAGCGCCCCACGTGTCCCCCGGGGCGACCGTGACGTTCCAGCCGGTCAACGAGGTCCTGGACGCGAAGGCCCAGCGGAAGGCGCGCCAGGCCTTCTACACCCCGATGGAGGTGGGCGAGGCCATGGTCCGCGAGGCAGGGCCCGCCCTCCCCTCCATGCGCTACCTGGAGCCCAGCGCCGGCGACGGACGCCTCGTGCACCTCCTCCGCTTGGCCGGCGCCGAGCAGATCGACGTCTGCGAGACGGACGCCGCGGCCCGCGAGCGGCTGCTCGCCGCCGGCGAGGCCCACCTGGTGGGGGAAGACTTCCTCTCCTATCGGCCGGCTGTTCTCTACGACCGGATCGTCATGAACCCGCCCTTCTCCCGGAACACCTACGTGCGGCACATCGAGCACGCCTGGAGCCTGCTGGCACCCGGCGGCCGGATCGTCACCCTCGGCCCCAACGGGCTGGGTGACCTGCTGACCCGCTGCGCGCTGGAGCTCCCGGGCTGCATCTCCGCCACCTGGGAGATGATCGAGAAGAATGCCTTCCGCGAATACGGTACGGGCATCGAGGTCACCTTCGCCACCCTGGACCGCGAGCTGCGCGGGTCCGAGCCCGAGGTCTGCGGATTCTCGAACCACAGCACCGCGAACGCCGTCTTCACGATCGAGCACCGCCAAGAGCTGCTGGAGCAGGCGAGCGAGATCACCGATCCGGAGGAGATGCGCGAGGTGGTGGCGCCGGTGATCGGGAAGACCGGGGGCTCCTGCTACGGGGTGGACTGGGACGAGGTCATCGAGCACCTGCAGGGGCGGCTCCAGGAGGAAGCGGCGGAGGCCGCCAGCACCACGAGCGGGATCTCGGCGAACCAGCCGGCGGCGACCGGCATCCTGACCTGGGTCTTTGGCGCCGTCGCCGATCGCGAAGGGCTGGCCGCCTACACCCACCTGGTGCGCGCGCCAGGCGATCCCCAGCGGACCCCACGGCCGAAGGGTGGCCACCAGGATCGAGCTCCGCACCGGACCCTCGCCAAGAGGCCGGCGGCCGAGCTGGAGGAGCTGCTCCTCGAAGGCCTCGCCGACGGCGAGCCGCGCACCTTCAACCGGCTGGGGGTCGAGATCTTCGACCTCACGGCCGACGTCTTGTTCACCACCCCCGTCAACGCCGCCCTGTGGCGGCTCGTCGACCGGGGGGAGATCGAGCACACCCTGGAGGCCCCGGTCCTCTTCCGGCGCCGCCGCCCTGCCCTGGTGACCGATGACGCTGGCCAGGGGCTTCTCTTCGAGGCGTTCGGCGCCTGATGCGCGAGCAGCTCCTCCTCCCCCCGCCCGGAGAGACCTGGAAGGTGGTGTGGACCGGCCGGCGATTCGAGGCCCGGGAGGGCCGACCGACGTCGGCCGCGCCCAACCGCTACCATCGGGAGGAGGTGGCGCGCTCGATCGCCTCGACGCTCAATGCCTGCCTGCTGCAACGCTGAAGGGTGCATAATGCCTTCGCACCCCCGGCACTTCACGGTCTGCTGTCGTCCCATTAACCAGGCGTGCGGCTACCTCATCTACTGGAGGTCCCGCGCATCGACGAGCACCACGACCTGGAAGGGTTCGACCCCCAGGCCTTTGAGAAACTGGCCGACGAGCTGGCGGCCGGAATGGAAGGGCTGGAGTTCCCTGAGTGGGATACTTTGCCCCCCCCCCCGGAACTGGCAGCCGTAGAGCTTCCCGGCTATCCTGATGAGCACCAGATGGCACGCATAGAACGGAACGACCTGGAGCGGGAGGATGACCGCGCCTTCCTGCTGAATCTCGCCCGGCAGGCTGGACCGAAATTCACGGCGGTCGAGGGCTGGAAGCTTCTCAACGAACGCCGTTCCGCCCGGGCCCGTGAGCAGGCGCTGGCGCGCGGGGTCTCGGCTTCCGAGGCCGACGCCGCGGCGGAAGCGGCCCGCCTCAGCGTCCAGACGGTGCGGGGGGACATGCGGGTCGTCTGGAACGATCTGCGCCAGGGGTCCCTCGCCAACGGCGCCGCCTTCCTCGACGAGCAGCTCGCCTCGATTCAGGAGGAGATCTCCTGGACCTACCAGATGGACGAGATGATCCTCGAGGACCTGGCCCGCTCCCGGGTGGTGCGCAAGTCGGTGACCCGCGGCAGCGCGGCGAACGGTGGCCCTCCGCAGCCCACCCAGATCCTCTCCTACCGCCAGGACGAAGCCGCCGGACGCGCCGAGCTCTGGGGCCGGGTGCAGGAGAACGCCAAGCTCCGGCTGAAGCTGCGGGCGGAACAGCGGATGGTGAAGTTCGGCCGCGACATGCTGCCGGCGGCCGAGGGGGACGAGACCTTCGCTCAGCTCCTCACGAAGCTCCAGGACCCCGCTCAGGCGCAGGAGGCGGTCCTGGGCCTGCTGGGGCGCGAGATCGCCCTCCTCGATCGAGCCGACCACCTCCCCGTCACCAGCGAGGTGGCGGCGCTCGACCGCATCCGGGCGCAGCGGGTCCAGCAGAAGGCCAACCAGATCCGGGAGTATCTGCGCCTGCCCGGCGCCGTTGTGGAGGAAGGGAAGGCGCGAAGCATGGAGGTGGTGTTCCTCGAGGCGGAATTCACGCCGCGGGAGAATGGAGAGGAAAATGCTGAATAAAAAGAAGATCGTCCTCTATTCGCCGGATGGTCGCCTACAACGGCGGGTCTCGGCCTCCTCCTCGATCGTCGACGTGCTCAAGCGTGCCGGCTGGTCGCTGATCCCGCCTCTGGCCGGGGCCGCTGCGCCACAACAGGGCGCCAGCAGCGTAACGGCGAGGCGCGCCCGAGAGAGGATCTCAACGTCCTAGACCCCGAGGACTGGGTGAAGGAATGGGGCGAGGTCCTCTGCCAGGCGCTCGACGAGTCCGAGACCGCGAGGCTGCCGCTGGTCGCCAAGGCCGGGGCCCTCACGCAGATCGTGCTCGACGCCATGGACGCGCTGCGCGCGGTCTCCGACGGCTGCACGACCTGGATGACCCGGACCGGGTGGAGGATCGGCAAGCCGTCTCTCGAACCGACCGTGGAACGCCAGCAAGCCGCCGAGGATCTCGTCCGGATGGCTATGGACGTGGTCAACGGCTTCCAACTGCGGAGCAAGCCGCCAAAGAGCGGCTTATCGCCACCATCGAGGCGGCGATCGACACCGCCCTCGGTGGTGGTGCTGCACCCTCTCCCCCGGCTACCGTGGCAGACGTCGACGAAGACGAGCTGTCGAACTGAAGGCGCGCGCACCTGGGGCGATGGGCGCGATGAAAGCGGACACGGTCTCCCGGTGGTGGAGGATGGCGGCTCGAAGAGGGAGCCGGCGCCGGGTCTGGCTGCGCAGCCATCGCCGCCACCAGGGTCGTCGGAGCCTGGGGATCATCCGCTGGCTGCTGTCGAGGTTGTGGAAACGGTAGCTGGAAAGCCCCGGAGCTGCTGGAGAACAGCCCCGGGGGCCCTACGCATGAAGTGCCGGCCGTGGAGTCCCACCATCACCCGCGAGCCGCCTTCTCCAGCAGGCATCGGCTCGCTTCGGCCCCAGGTTCACCCTCCACACTGCCCCGGGACTGGCATGACTTGACCGGCGGCCAAGACCCCCGCCTCGGCTAGAAGGAGGAGGCCCGGGCCGCGGTGCACGCGGGTGTATCGGAAAAGAACTGGTTGCGGGAGCGGGACTTGAACCCGCGACCTGCGGATTATGAGTCCGCCGCGCTACCAGGCTGCGCCATCCCGCTATCGAAAGAAGCCCCCCACCACCATCGCTTCAACCACGTGTCAACGTGACCGATCCGGCCCCAGGGGGCTCCAGGCGTGGATTCTACTCGCGGCAGGTTAGAAGTTCCAAGCTGATCGCGTACCATTTGAAACAAACGTGGCCCGTCCAAGATCGATCTTCCGCCTGTTCCGCGGGCAGTTCGAGGCACTCCGCCTCGATGGTGTTCCGGAGCTCCTCCTGTCGAGCGCCGCCCGCGGTGTCCCGGCCGGAGCGTCGTACCTGCTGCGCGCCATGGCGCTCCGGGCCTGTACATCCCGAGACGGGACCTCGGTCCTGATCCTCCAGAAAGATGAGACGGACGTCTACCGCGACCACGTCGGCGGCCAGGACGGCCTTCTCTCGATGGTCCGGGAGATGCAGTCCCACGGCTTCGCCGAGGCTCTTCAAGGCGAGATCCGGTTCAGGAATGGTTCCTCAATCCGTTGGATCGGCTGCAACCGGGAGTCGGAAGCTCTCAAGGCGCTCGACCGCCGCCCCGACGTGCTGCTCGTCGACCAGGCCGAGGACGTCTCGGAGCACGTCTTCACTCTCCTCCGCGACGCGACTCTCGCAAGCCCTCACCCACTCCGGAGGGTCGTCGCTGCTGCTCGATCGGCCTTGGAGCCCGGCTGGGTGTCTCGACACTGGAGCGTCAACGGCAGCTCTGGCCGCCGCGTCTTCCTTCTCGACCCGAAAGATCTCGACCCCGAGCTGATCAAGCGCCCGGCCTTCCCATCCTACCGGGAGTGGCTGGAGCGCCACTTCGGCGGGAAGTTCATCTGGGCCCCCCACACCCCCTCGATCGTCGGCGCCGTCGACCGCTGGATCGACGGCGCCTTCGATCACCTCGCGATCTTTATCCCGTCCCAGCACGGCAAGACCGAGGCCGGCCCGCGTCATGCCGTCCCCTACATCCTCCACCGGTTCCCCAGCGACTGGTGCTCGATCGTCTCCTACAACACCAAGATCGCGAACAAGAGGAGCGCGGACGCCCGGGCCAACTTCAAGAAGTCCGGTGGCGAGTTCGAGCCCGGCCGCCAGGCGGTCCAGGAGTGGAAGACGAAGGCAGGAGGCGGCTGCTGGTCGGCCGGCATGGCTGCTGGCCAGACAGGAAACCCGGCCTCCTGGGTCTTCCCCGACGATCCGGATCAGGACTGGGCGGACGCCGTCAACAAGAGTGCCCAGGAGAAGAAACGGACCCGCTACGGCAGCGTCCTCCGCGCCCGCGAGTCGATGTTCGCCGCCGAGATGCGCCGCCAGAAGCTCTGCGCGACGGTCACGCGCTGGGACAAAGGCGACCTCATCGGCTACGCCATGGGCCTCAGCCACGCCGCCCTCGCCGAAAACCCCACGGCCGATGAGAAGTGGGGCATCCTCGCCCTCTCCGCGGTCTATGACCCGGCCGTGCTCGACGGCTACCGGGAGATGTATCCCCTCTTCGAGATCCTGCCGGACTTCCGGACCGAGCCGGGGACCCCGCTCTGGCCAGAGCGCCGGAGCGCCGACGCATGGCGGGTCGTCTTCAAGATCCGGGGGCCGATCATCGCGGCCTGCGAGTGCCAGCAGAATCCGAAGGGCGTCGAGCGCGGCGGCAACTTCGAGTCGGAGTGGTTCGTCCGCCTCGACCGGGACCCCGCGATCGCCGGGCTCGTAGCGAACGAGGACATCTACGAGATCTGCGTCCGGGCCTGGGACCTCGCCTCGACCGAGGGCGGCGGCGACTTCACGGTCGGCTCGAAGATGGGTCGAACGAAGGCTGGCGGCGACATCATTCTCCGCCACGTCGTCCGGGGCCAGTTCGCTCCGCGTGGCGTGAAGCAACTCATCGCCGCGGCGATGCTGCTCGATGGCCCGGGGGTCAAGATCCGCATCCCGATCGACCCCGCCACCGGCGGCGAGGGGTGGGCGGATGAGATCGTCCGCTATCTCCGGGAGGTGGCGGGCTGGGTAGGGATGCCGGTCCCGGAGATCATCTGCAAGCGCCCACGCCGGGCGGCGACGGCGACCCTGTCGGCGAAGGCCGCGCGCGCCGACGCCTTCCGGAGCAGGGCCCAACCGCCGGCGCCGGACATCCCCGGGGGCATCCAGTTCGTCGGCGCCTCCTGGGAACCGGCCATCTCCCACCTGGTCGAAAACTGGAGCGAGAAGGTCTCGGCCCACCCGGAGCTCAGGGAGATCGCGGCGAAGGGAGCCCTCTTCGCTGGCGACTGGTGGACGTTCTGGCTCCAGATCCTGCAGTCGTTCACCGGGGACGAGGGGCGCATCGACGACGACGTCGACGCGACGGTCGACGCCTACGAGGAGGTCTATGAGGAGCCCCCTCCCCCTGCGCAGTCGGCCGCCATGCCGCGTCCTCCGGGGTGGTGATACCATTCACCCATCGTGAAAACTCCAAAGGCTGCCGACGGTCCGGTCCGTCGCCGTGTCGATGAACAGAGCGATTGGATTCGGAAGGACGAAGAGGCGCACCTCCTCGCCGTGGCGTTGAGGGAGGGCGTAACCGCTATGCGGGAGCACGCCCGCGGCTTCCGCTTCATGTGGCCGAACCCGGGCGAGATGGAAGTGATCACGGTCGGCGGAGGCCCATCGGCGACGGCTGGCGCCGTGAGCTCCGCCTCTGCCGTATCAGGGCTCACCGACACCCTCTACTTCCGCCGGGTCAACCGCTCGGACATGCCGAACCCCTGGGCCGAGTCGATCCGATCGACGGCTCGCCTCCCCTTCCGCTCCCGGATCACCATCGCCGGCTACGACGAGGAGCTTGCCGGCAAGTCCGAGATGGGACCCTCTGGGGAGCTGGTGCATCGGACGCCTGGGTGGGTCGATACCCTGACGGCCGAGGGGCAGAACCTGGACGAGTACGCCGCCGAGACCTTCGCCGACGCGCTCTTTGAGGGGGTCGTGTTCTCTTTCGTCGACAACGACCCCCGGCAGTTTCCCGATCCCGCAAGCCGGCGAGCAGCAGGGGCGCAACCGCGGGTCACGAAATTCCGGCGCTGTCATGTTCGGCGCATCACGCTCGAGACCCGCAACGGAGTCCCGCGCCTGAAGCAGATCGTTCTCGACCAGCCGATCACGACCGTCGACGTTGCGGACCCCGACGCCTGGGTGGACGACGCGACGCCCGCCTGCAAGGTGGTGACGGCCGGTAATCCAGATGCCGAGAAGGGGAGCGACGAACGGAAGGTCAGGACCCAACTCTACGTCAAGAATTCGAAGGGGGAGTGGGTTGAGGACACGACCAAGCGCGGCTTCATCCTCCCCGACAACCCCTTGGATGAGCTCCTCGATATCCCGCTGGTTCCCCACTACACCGACCGCAAGGGACCCTACCGCGGCCACTGTCCCTTCCTCGACACGGCGTGGACCCAGAACACGATCTGGAACCACAACAGCGAGTTGCTCAACCTGGCCCGGGAAGCGACGATCGCGTTCGTCCACCAGAGCGGTGTCGGGCTCGATCCTGTTACGAAGAAGCCGCTGCTGCCGGATACCAGGGGAACTCGGTTCTTCGTCTCCACGGAGGCGGCTGCAACGCTGACGATCGCCGAGATGCAGGGGACGGCGCTGAAGTCCGTGATGGAAGTCGTCGAGTGGAAGATCGCCCTCATCGAGAAGGCTCACCACCAGATCCAGGTCGAACGCCCCACGGGGCCCGTCACCGCCCGCGAGATCACCCTCCAGGGGGTGCAGGCCTCCTCCGCGCTGGAGATGTGGGTGATCTTTCAAGAGCAGGCCTGGAAGAGGATTCTCGACCTCATGGCGCTCTTGGGAGGGCTCCCCAAGCGGGGCGCCGTCTCGATCCCTCACGATTTCGGCCTGCCCAACACCGGGATGGAGAGGCTCCATGCCCTCTTCGTGGCCGACAAGATGAGCCCGAAGAACTACTGGGCCGAGGCGAAGCGCGCCGGCGACGTGGACCAGCAGACGTTCGACGTTGCCTCGGAGCTGGCGTGGGACGCCGCCAACAGGGCGGCCTTGGGTGGCCCGGGGGGTGCTGATCCTGCTGCCGCGGCGGACAACTCGGCGCTGGCCAGGACTCAATCCTTCATCGGGACGTGAGTTGAATGTCCGCCGTCGAGGAGGACCCCTACGCCGGCCTGGAGGATGAGCTGACCACCCTGGCAGCGGCGATCGAGGACTACACCTCCAGCCTCGAGGCGGACGTCAAAGCGGCCCGGATTGACGCAGGGATTAAGACGGGTTCCCCCAACCCCCTCACGAACAGCCCGCAATGGATCGCAGCCCGCTCCCGTCTCGAAGCGGCGCTCTCGGCGGTGGAACACAGCCTCGTCGAGACCGGACTCGAACAGGGAATCGCCCTTCTTCCTTCTGCAGCAGCACCAGCCCTCAGCGCCAGGGTCGGGGAGCTCGCCTCGGAGTTCGGCCGGCAATTGGCGGTTGACCTGGCCGAGGGGATAGACGCCGTGACCAGGGCGGGCATCCGCCAGTCGATCGGCCGAGCGGCCCAGGAGTATGTCGGAAATCAAAGCCTCAAGACGCTGCGCCGACTGCGGGAAGAAATCCGTTCTGTCATCGGGCTCACCCCGAAGCAGGCGGCCCGCGTCGAAGCTTGGCGGGCTGGAGCCTCTGCGAGCTCTTTGACTCCAGAGCAGGTATCAGCCGGCGTCGCTGAACGAGCGGCTGCCGGGAAGGCGTTGCGGGCGCAGGCCATTGCCGACCGCGGGCTCATCGAATCGGTTTCTTTCGGCCGGCATCAGAGCTGGCTCGAGGCGAAGAAGACAGGAAGCATTCCTCCGACGGCGAAGAAGGTCTGGAGGACACAGGGCGATGGACGTGTCCGGCCGCTTCACCGGGCGCAGGCCGCGGTCGGACCGATCCCGCTCGAGGCGTTGTTCCAGATCATGAAGGTCCAGCACCCGCCAAGCCTGGACTATGGCTGACGCTGCTGGGAAACCCTCGTGGTCTGACGAGGGCGGCTTGCTGACCTACTTCTTGGCCTTGCTCTTTCGCGGCGTCCCCTTGGCCGTGTTGGGGTGACTCCCTTTCCGGCCACCACCCTTCCCGAAGGGGGCGGCTTTCTTGCCCCCGAACAGCGGCTTCTTCTTCATCGCGATCTCCTTGGGGTCGACGGGCCAGAGTATACGCCTCTCCTCTATGGCCGGCCGCTCCACACCCGAGCCTCTACCAGCGCGGACTGGATTGCGCCGGCGAACTGCCCCGCCAGGTAGGCGACTCTCTCCTCGCGCGGAAAACCACCGCAGGGCCCGACGGAGAGCTCGATCCCCTTCCCGCGCACCCAGCGGAGACCCCGCAGGTAAGCGGTGGCCGCGTGGACGCTCTCGTGGGCGATGACCTCCGAGCACAATGCCGACCGGAGGAGAAAGACTTCCGCGAACGGCTTTTTGATGGAGAAGGCGTCCGGATCGCCGGCGCGGCGTCGGGATCACGGCCCCCGCGAAGTCATCGCGGCCGGATTTTCTGCTCCATTTCTTCGAGAGCTTGCGGAAGGCTCTATACATGGCCTCCGGGTCATCGTAGACCCGCACCACGAGGAAGACCTCCGGCTGGTGGCCTTTCGGAAGAAATGGCTTCGGGATCTTCCACGGGTGGATCGAGATCTTCGTGTGCCAGCCCTTGGGGAGGCCGGGAAGGCGAGGGCGGCGGACCAGCGTCGGCGCTTCCAGGCTCAAGCCCGAGTTCTCGCCGGGTCCAAAGGGATCAAGAGCCCAACCGACCAGATTTCCCGAACCCCGGCCCGGCTGGGGTGCGGATCGTGGACCATCTCCCGGCCCTGCATTACAACGGCGTGCCCATGAGGCCCATATTCTGGATCAATCCCGATCCAGTAGCCGTCCGGTGGAATCGCCTCCCAGATCTCTTGGGGGACCCCGCCGTGTGAACCGACCTCGAAATAGAAAAGGCCCCGGGGCTCCAGCCAGCGGTTGACGTTCTGGTAGAAGGCCCTTGCCCACCGGAGATGATCGTCAGGATCGAAGGGCGGCAGGCCGTCCACGGCCAGGTTGGGGACCTCGGAGATGGGGAGCTCTAGGAGGGACGCCAGGCAGGCAGCGAAGCAGTTCCCGACCTCCCCGTGGAGCGTCTGGTTGACGGGCTTCATCCGATTTCCCTGCGCAGGTATTCGGCGCGCCAGGCCCACCATGGCCGGCGCCGGACGTGCCCGGTCTTCCACCACCGGACGCGTGCTCGGACGCTCACGAGGAAGGGGACCCCAGCCGTTCTGGCCAGGCTGGGGGAGCACCTTCATGGGATCTTCCGCATTCGCAGATCCAGAAGAGCCTCCTCCCGCCCTGAGAAGCGCCGCTGGCCCACGCCCGCGGCTGTCCTTCCCGATCGATGCAGGAGACGAAGAAATGCCATAGCCAGAGAATCCGCCATCCCATCTTCAGAGCCCCCCGGCAAGCCGGTTGATCAGGCTGCGGTCGACCCCGAGCGCCAACGTCAGCCCGAGGAGCCGGGCCCGGCGCTCGAGGGTGCTGATCGGGTTGGCGGGCGAGTTCTCCACCTTGAAGACGTGGTGCCGGGTCACTTCGATGCTGGCCCACATCTCCCGTTCCTCGACCGAGGCTTCGGGCTCATTGATGGCGGCCAGCCGGAGAGCAGACGTTGCCTCCTCGGCGACACGGTCCTGGGACCAACCCTTTGCGGCACGCGCATTCGCGAGCGCCTCTGACAGGGCTGCCCTCTTGGACCGCTCCAACTTCCTCCCCGAGGATCTTTTCTCCATGTCTGGGACAAAAGAGTACATCAACTCTCGTTTTCGCGGTTGTCTCGCCGCCCGGGGCAGTGGATTCTTGGGGAAATTCATCTCAGTGGTGGGCGACCTCGCGAATCTCCCACCGGAACAACGACCGTCGGCCTTGTGGCCGGCAGCAATTGGTGACCCAGGGGGGAGGAGGAGCGGTGCTCCTGACGCGGTCCCCCGGATCTGTAGGTCGGCTGTGCCGGCTACAGGAGGTGTGCAGATGTTGAACAGGACCCTAGCCGATCGCCCCGTCCATCCGGTTTCCCGAAAGCCCGGCCAGTGGCCGTCTTTCACGCTCCCCTTTCCTCGCGGTGAGGGTGAGCAGCAGCCCCCGGCCGAGCCTTCGACGCCTGTGATCGACGCGTCGAACCCGGCGGTGCAGGCGCTGATCACCGCGGCGGTTACGGCAGCCCGGACCACGGCGGAGGATGAGAAGGCCAAGATCCTCGCCAACAAGGAACAGATCCTCGCCGAGAAGAAGGCCGCGGCCGAGGAGCGGGACCGCCTGAAAGCTGAACTGGAAGGCGTCCGCACCAAGACCAAGGCGGGAGAGCACGGCGTGGAGCCCGAAAAGTACCAGGCCGACGTCGACTCCGCCGCCCAGGCCAAGCACAAGGTCTTCGAGGAGGAGCACAAGCTGGTTCTCAAGGACCGCGAGGACAAGCTCACGGCGGCCACGACGGAGATCGAGAATCTCAAGCAGGCCAACCGGCGCGCCTGGACGGAGGCCCAGCTCGTTCTGGCCACGATCCCGGAGAGCGCACAGGTCGTCCACCCGGGTGCGTGGGACCAGCTCGTCTCGGCGATGCAGAGCATCATTGAGCCCCGCACCGTCGACGGCATCGAGGGCCAGGTGGCCCGGATCGTCGTCAACGGCACGCTGCTCCCCACCACCGGCGTCCTCCCGAGCCCCGACGGGATGATGACCCCGGCGGAGCTGATGCTCCTCACCCGCCAGGGCAAGGGGCCGCTCGCGAAGCTCTCGTACCTGTTCCGCTCGGCGGGCCAGGGTAGCGGGACGGAGACGGTCAACACCACGAACCCCAACGCGGGGCGCAAGTGGTCCCAACTCGACGACAAGCAGAAGAGCGAGATGTGGCGGACCGATGCGAAGGCCGCCCAGAAGATGGTCGACGACGACCTGCTCGAGCGCGCCCAGGCGGCGACGGGCCGGCGGGCGGCTTAAACCCCAAACGACCGGTCGCCGGCGAGCGCCCGGGGAGGAATCGACAGATGGAGACCCGTATGCAGAAGCAGCTTTCCCGTGGCAACGGCCGGTGGCCGGCCCGCCTGAACCTGAGCTCTCCCCGCCCGCGCGGCGCGAGCCCCTCCGGCTTCGTGTTCTATGACGAGCAGTTCGGCGGCGGCTCCTACGAGGGGCAGTCCCAGATCATCACTGGCTTCGACGCCACGGGCGGTGGGGCCATCCGGCTGGTCGGCGGCTCGGCTGTCGGCCGCCGGCGGAAGTCGACCTTCTTCACGGCCCCCGGTTCTTCCCCGGTCACCCGCCGCGACCCGTCTTCGGCCGGCACGGTGACCCCCGCGCTGTTCTCGAACGTCGGGTACACCGACATCAAGGTCTACCGCTCGTTCGTCCACGACTGGACCAACCAGGACTTCCTGGACCTGGGTCTCGGGACCGAGGAGGGGCAGCGCCTCGCCGGCATCCAGTTCGGCGAGTTCAAGGCGAAGGACATGCTCAACACCGCCCTGGCCGCCCTCATCGGCGCGTTCGGCGCCATCGGCTCTGCCGTCACCCTCGACATCTCGGGCGCGGCCACGCCGACCCTCAACCACCCGGCCCTCAACTCGGGGTACGCGAAGCTGGGCGACCACAGCAGCAGCATCGTCTCCCTTTTCATGCACTCCAAGCCCTGGCACGACCTGATCGGCGACGCGATCGTCAACCAGAACTTCGCCGCCGGCCAGCTCGCCATCTACGAGGGCACCACGCGGACGGGCGGCCGGGTGCCGGTCGTCACGGACGACCCCAGCCTGTTCGACGCCACCCCGAACCCGGACAACTACCTGACGATGGGCCTCGTCCCGGATGCGGTCCACGTGGAGGACACCGAGCCCGAGGCCCGGGTCTTTGGGCCCGTCACCGGCGCCGTCGCCGCGGCCCCCGCCAACATCACCTGGCGCCTGCAGGTGAACTGGGCCTACACCCTCAAGGTCAAGGGGATGAGCTACTCCTCCGCGACCGACAACCCCGACTCCTCAGGCCTCGCCACCGCCGGCAACTGGACCCAGGCGGTGACCAGCTCGAAGCTCGGGCCCGGCGTGATCATCCGGAGCACGTAAGCGGAACCCGGGAAACCAAGAGGAGGGACAGGAAATGCAAAGGCTAAAGATCGGGGTCTACGGACCCAACGGTAGCGCCCTCGTGGCGGCCGTCCTGGAGGGTCTGGAGACCATCGGTCACCGGCCGGAGCACCTCTACCATGCCACCTTCTCCGCGGGGAACGTCGCCGGCGGCTTCGACGCCATCGTGACCTGCGGGACGAGGGGGAAGCTGGCGGAGATCGCCCAGCACTACGGTGAGGCTGAGGTTCCTGTCCTCCAGATCGGCGAGCCGCTCCTCCACGAGGAGGGTCGTCGCCTCGTGGTCCGGGGGGATCTCCCCGGCTGGCTCCCGGCCGCCGAGGCCCCGGACAGCGCCGAGCGCCTCGAGGCTCTCGGCATCGAGGTCGCGGTGAAGAAGCGGGTCAAGGCGCAGGTCGTTCTGGTCCTCGGCCAGCCGGCCTCCGCCACCGTGACCCGCGTGGAGCTCGCCGAGTGGTTCGACGAGACCGTCTCCACCCTTCGCCGGGTCTGCGACTCGCGGATCGTCTACCTGCCGGCGGCGGAGGACGACTCCCGGGGCACCGAGGAAGTCGACGAGATCCTGCCCGCCGGCTCCTCGGCGACGGAGGCCTTCGACCGCTCCTGGCTGACCGTCACCCACTCCAGTCCCCTCGGCCTTGCGGCCCTGATTGCCGGCCTGCCGGTGGTCGACGCCGGCGGGACGGTCTATTCCGCCCTCGGCGGCTCGCTCCAGCGCTTCACCGCCATCAAGCCGCCGCCCCAGGCCGCGGTCGAGGGGCTGCTGCGCGCGGTTCTCGCCGCCCAGTGGACCCTCTCTCAGATCGAGACCGGTGAGGCGTTCGTCGCCGCGCTTGAGGGCGAGCAGTTCGAGCCCGATGCGTCGACGCCGACCCCGGTCCCCGTCACGCCTGTCGTCGAGCCGCTGTCGAAGACCACGGAGCCGGCCGAGGCCGGTGGCGCCGAGACGACGGCGAACGAACCGGCCACCGTCGCCGACGAAGTGGTCACCGAAACCCCGACCCCTACTACGGGAGCCTGACCAGATGAAGACCCACGTTCGAGCTGCGGGCCTGGTGCTCGCCTTCTTCCTGATCCTGACCGCCGCGCCGGCCGCGGCCCAGGTCTGCGGCCTCGCGCCGCTCTGCTTCGGCAACACCACCTTCAGGGAGCCGATCGCGACGTCGGCCTTCTCGTCCACCCCGGGCCGCCACGAGGGAGAGATCCGGGAGGCCACCGACACGGGGGCGATCTGGGTCTGGCATTCCGGCGCCTGGGTTTCCGCCCTGACCAGCACGCTCGCGGCTACCAACGGGGCGGCCGACACGCGCAGCTACTCGACGGAGCTGATCACCCTCTCGACCTCCGGCACCACCACCACGAGCTCCGGGAACCTCCTGCCGGCCAACTCCCTGATCAAGGCGGTGGTCTGCCGCGTCACCACCACGATCACGACGGCGACCGCCTGGCAGGTGGGGGACGGCACGACCGCGGCTCGCTTCTCCGCTTCCAACTCGACGATGACGGCGGGCACCACCGTGGTGGGGCTCGCCCACATGGCGGGGAACGTCACCACCACGGCTGCGGGTCCCACCCAGGCCGCCGCGGCGCCGCTGGTGATCACGACGACCGGAACCCCCGGCGCCGGCGCGATCCGCTGCACGGTCTTCTACGAGCAGTTCACGGCGCCGACCAGCTAAGGGACGTCATGGCCGGCTTTGCTCCAGAGGAGGTAGAGGACGGGACCGGGCGGTCCACCGCCATCGTCTACGACAACGTGGACGCGGCGAAGGCCTGGCTCGACCGGCGAGGGCTGACCGCCTTCGGCCTGGCGGATGAGGATGTCCAGAAGGCGGCGCTCGTCCGAGCGACGGACGCCGCCGAGGATGCCATTCGCCAGCATGTGCGTCTCGTTCACTTCGAGCCCACGCAGGCCCTTCTCTTCCCTGGCGTTGGAGCCTACGACTCCTCCGGACGGCTGATGGAGGAGAACGAGCGTCCGCTGATCTATCGCCAGGGCATCTTCCTCCTCGCCGCGGAGATCATCGCCGGCACGTTCATGCAGGTCGCAAAGACCCCACTCAACATCGCGAGCGAGTCGTCGCGTCGGGGGTCTATCACCTATCGCCAGGGCGTAAATCCGGGCTCTTTGGCCGCCAATCATTCCGAGGCCTGGTCGAAGATCTCCTTCGTCATTCCCCAGCTATGAATTCGCCCGCGCTCTCCCGCTTCCGCGCCTCGGCGGGCCGCATGCTCTTCCATCTGGGGGAGCTGACGACCTTCCAGCGCTTCACCGCCGTCAAAGACAAGAAGGCGGGGATCGAGGAGTGGTCTGCGGCTGGCGATCCTGTCCCGGCGCGGGCCTCCGTCAACATGGAGACCCGCCGCAAGGCCGACGGGCTCTGGGCGCGGGAGGAGCGGATCGAGGTCGAATACGAGCCGTTCGTCCCCTTCGGCGGCCTCTCCTCCGACTTCAAGGTGCTCCTCGACGGCGCCTGGTGTTCGATCACCGACATCACCCTCGGGGACGATTCGACGTCCTGGGAAGGGACGGTGACCCGTGGGTAACACCAACCAGGAGATCATGCTGCGCGCCGCCTCGAGCGTCGAGAATTTCGTCCTCGCAGGGACCATCCAGCTCGGGGTCGAGATCGTCAACGCCAACAACCTCGGGATGGACGGCGCGCCGCCCGCTCCGATCGACACCGGCAACCTGCGGGGGAGCCTCGAGATCTCCGTCGGCGTCCCGAACGCCGACGAGGGGATCAGCAATCCGCGCCAGCACGGCGGCCCCTTCCCGCTGACCACCGAGGCCGATGTCCGCCGCGCCGTACAGCTCGGCGGCTTCCAGATCGGCGACACCCTCTGGGAACGGTGGACGGCGCCCTACGCCAACATCATCGAGAAGGGTCGCACGGTCGACAAGAATGGCCGCCCCATCGGGTCCGAGCAGGCCCCCGATGGGTGGGTCCACCTGGGGATCGACGTGGCCGTGGCGCGGATGGCGCACTGGAGGTACCTGCAGAATGCGGCCTGACGTCGCGCTGGTACCGGTTCCGGGCTCTTCGGTGCCCGTGGGCCCGGCGATGTTCTCCTGGACGGCGCCGGTCGGCACCATCGGGGCGATCGCGCTGGCCGGCACCTCGGCGGGCGACTGCGATGTCCTGGCGCGGACCGCGCTCGCGCCGGGCGCTCCCATCTCCCTGACGGTCCCGACCGGCTCGCGGCGGCTCTACCTGTCGCTGCTGGTCGACGCGGGAGCTTCCTCCTACGCCTACTTCCCGGTCTATTCGGTGTCTGGCGCGCCGATCCCCCCGGAGACCGTCTATCGGCGTCTCCTCGCCACCTACTTCCTGGAGGCCTGGCTCGACTGCCCGGTGGCGCTCCCGGGCGAGGTCTCCTTCGACGCTGAGAACGCGGAGGATGTCGCCCCCTGGACGGTCGACCAGGTCCGCTCGACAGTCGGCTACGTCGTCCTGCGGTTCCGCGAGCTGGCCCGCGCCGACGACGGGCTGACCGCCACCTCGGAAGGGCCCCCTGGATCGGAACGGATCGTCTCGGGCGAGTTCATCCAGGTCGCTCTCGATTTCATCGTTCTGCTCCCCTCGAAGGCGTCGGATACCACCACCACGGCCGAGCTCCGGCGCTTCGAGATCGAGAGCCTCTTCAAGGGGCTCGCCATCTATCCCGAGGGGACCGACGTCCTCTCGATCCGCAACCACGCCCGGTTCCCCACGGTCAAGCGCGAGGGGGCCGACGACGGCACCTGGAGACGGTCCTACCTGACGGTCCAGGTCCAGATCCGAGTCCGCAGACCGCACGCTGGCGCCCAGGAGGTCGCCCTACCATGAGTGGAGGCAGGTTCTCCCAGAACGATCTAGTCACGGTGACCCGCGAAGACGAGGTCACCCCCGGAACCGTCGTCGGCGGGGCGCGGTACCGGACCTATGGAACCGCCCCGACGTGGGCGCCCTCCGGCAACACCAACACCTCCGGGATCAACACGGGCTCGGGCGGTGTGCAGTCGGTCCGTCCCGGCCTGCGGGCGGCGATGGTCGACTTCCCGTCGCAACTGGTGTTCGGCCTGAACGACAAGGAGTTCGAGGACTTCATGCGCGATTCGTGGCCGGTCAGCGAGGTCACGATCGCCGGCAGCTTCGGGTTCAACCAGGCCGGCACTCACGTCGACGGCACGACCGGCCCGGTCATCACGGCCACCGGCGGGACCTTCACCAGTCTCTATACGACTGGCGACTACCACGGCCTGATGATGGAGGTCTCCGGAGCGGCGATCAACGCCGCCAACAAGTGGCCCCGGGCGATCAAGGACGTCAAGTCCGACGGCAGCCAGATCGACATCATCCCGGCATACGCCTCGGCGCTGGCGGGCGCGTTCCGGGAGCAGCTCGTCACGGAGACCGGCAAGAGCGGAACGATCCGTCTCGGCCGGTGGCTGAAGAACCGGGGCATCCAGAACATCCGCTCCACCAACTTCGAGTTCTCCCACACCGACCAGCCGGGCGGTGACTTCTTCCTGGTGAAGGGCTGCACGTCGAAGTCGATGAAGCTCGGGATCACCGGAAAAGCGAACATCGACCTCTCCTTCAGCTACGACGCCCTCGACTACAACGACGAGGCGAGCGCCAGCGTGGGGAGCGGCGAGACCCCCAACCCCTACCTCGGCAACGACGTGATGACGGCCGGCGAGGACCTCGCCTACTTCGCGATCGGCGGCATCACGGTCCTCTCCGGGGACAACCTGACGTCCTTCGACACCAACGGCAACGGCAACGCCTCCGGTATCGACGACACCTCGGGCAGCCGGTTCCGCCCCGGGATCACGGTCGGCGACATCGACTACACGGGAAGCCTCAAGGTCTACCACAAGAAGGCCCTCTCGGCCGTCCTGGTGACCCTCGGACGCAACGGCAACCGGGTTCCGATCGACTTCAAGATCATCGACCCGGCCGGGAACTTCTACTGGGGTCGTCACCCGCTGGCTCTCTTCGAGCCCAATGCCCCGAAGCCGGGCGCGAAGAACAGCCGGACGGACAACTCGATCAACTTCAAGACGCAGCTCGGGCCGAACACGGCTCGGACTTTCATCTGGCAGCGCTTCAGCGCCAGCGGCACGTAATCGACGCGGGACCCAAGGAGCCAGCCCGGGGCCGGGCCTGATCGCCTTCTTCCGGTGGTGGTTTTCCGGGGGAGGCGGCCAGCTTCCCGGGCTGGTCGTCCCCCCCGCTTTTTTGCCAAAGGAGAGAACGAATGGATTTCACCACCGACACCACGACCCCCAACCCCAGCGACGGGGCGCGGCCCGACGGCGGGACCCCGGAGACTGCCGTGCCCGCCGAGGATCTCGGCAAGCGGCCCGTCGCCCGCTATTTCAACTTCGTGGTCCACGAGGCCGTCCAGAAGCAGTTCGGCCTCGGGATCTGGTGCAACCTGGGGCCCCGCTTCGGCGGCCTGAAGGTGCGCCTGCGCCCCTTCCACGTCGGCGCGGTCGTGGCGAAGCGCGAGGCTGCCGAGCGGGCGGTCCGTGTGCGTCTCGGCCTCAACGACAACGACGACATCCCGGCGGAGGAGCAGATCGGCATCACGCGGGCCGCGGTGACGATGGCGATCACCGAGATCGAGGGCCAGGTCAACGTCGGCCAGCCCGGCGTCGAGAGCCAGGACCCGGACATCCTCGCCCAGATCGAGGGGGGCCGCCGCGCGCTCCAGAAGGCCCGCGACTACGGGCTGAAGGTCGACGAGGTGGAGGGCGGGTTCATCCTCATCAACTTCGAGCGCCTGCCGAAGAAGAGCTCGTCGGAGGACCGCGCCCGCAACGCCGAGAAGCTGCGCACGATCCTGTCGCCCATGCTCGAGACGTCGATCACCATGCTGACCCAGCTCTTCCAGACCTCCAAGGCGCTGCAGCGCGTGAAGGAGGAGGAGATCTACAAGCTGGGGGAAGCCTACGAGTTTGGGCGGCCCGGCGAATTCGACTGGGCCGACTGAGGTCGAAGGACAAGGACCTCTACGACCACATCAAGCGGCTGGAAACCCGGCCAATTGATCCTGAGACCGGGACGCCGGGAGGGCTCGAACCAGAGCACGCCCCCGTCCCGATCTCCCCCGAGATGCGCTGGTGGCTGACGATCGACGAGGAGTTGATCGGAGCCCTCGACCAGAACGGTTGCTTCCACGACCCCGTCGCCGTCAACGCCATGCTGACGGCCTACGGGGTGGATGACCCGGAGGGCCAGATGATCGCTCGCCTCGTCCTGCGTTTCCTGGGGATGGGGCGATCCGAGGCCCTCTACGACGACGAGGAGTGATCGCCGTTGAGCGAGGGCGGTACCCAGTACGATCTCAAGGTAGGGCTCGACTCCAGCGCCGCAAAGCCTGGAGTCGAGGCCCTCCAGTCCGACCTCGTCAAGACCGGCGAGCAGGCTGACCGCCTGCAGGCGAGGCTCGACAGCGTAGTAGCGACCGCCGAGCGCCTCGGCATCTCCACCCGCAGTGTCGCCGGCTCGGTTTCCTCGGTCGCTTCCGCCTCCAGCAGCCTCGCTTCTTCCGTCAGCCGCGCCCAGGTCTCGGTGGCGAGCGCCTCGGCGTCCACAGACACCCTCGCCTCCTCGGTCGCGGCGGCCGACTCCTCGATCGCGAAGTCCGCAGGGTCCCTCGGTTCCATGGGGACCGGCCTGGAGTCGGTCGCGAGCGGCGCGGTCTCGGCGGCTACATCCACCGAGACCCTGATGTCGGCGAGCGAGGGGCTCGCCGCCTCGCTCAGGACGGCGGCCGAGGGGGCCGGCCTCCTTGGGAAGGAGACGCTCCTCGGGAGCGAAAGCGCCCTCAGCTACATCCAGACCATGCGGCAGTTGAGCGCCGAGCTCCAGCTCGACATCCAGGCCGAGCGGGAGGGTACAGCCGCGATCGCAACTCGCAAGCAGGGGCTCCTCGAAATGGAGGCCCTGGTCAAGGCGGGGATCACCGCCGAGGACGGACTCGCGGGGGCGGTGCTCAACGAGTTCCGCGCTTGGCAACAACTCACGACCGCCCTGGAGAAGGTGCGCGCCGACCGGGCCGCCGAGACCGCCGCCGCTGAGCAGGCGACCGCGGCCGAAAGGAAGCTCCAGCAGGTCCTGATCGAGCTCCGCACCAGCACCAACCAGACCGGCGACCGGGTGGCCGCCGCCCGGCAGGGGGCCGCCGCCGAGGCCACCCTCAACCAGCAGTTGGAGATCCAGGCGCAGCTCCTCGCCGCCGGCGTCGCCGAGATGAACGAGCGCGGCCGGCTGGTGGTGATCGACCAGCAGGGCGCCGCGGCCATCCGCGAGGAGGTCATCGCCCTCGAAGACCAGCGCGCCGTCCTGGCGCAGGTCCGGGCCGAACAGGAGGCCACCCTCGGCAAGGCCTCCTCCGGCGCCGGAATGCTCTCCCGGGCGATCGGTGAGATCGGGACCGCCCTCAAGTACATGGCGGTCTACGGCGGGATCATCGAGCTGATCCAGGGCTTCAAGGAGGCCGTCGCCGCGGCGATCGAGTTCGAGAGCGCCCTGGTCCGCCTCCGCACGCTAGTCGGCGCCTCCGCGCAGGAAGTCCAGAGCGTCCGGGAGGCGATCCACGGGATCTCCCTGGAGACCGGCCAGAGCGCCGCAGAGAACGCCAAGGCGGCGTTCGCCATCGAGTCCTCGGGCCTGCGAGGCCAGGCTGCCCTCGATGCCCTCTCTGCGAGCGCCAAGGGGGCCGCGATCGGGCTCGGTGACCAGACGACCGTCGCCCGCGGCGCCGTGGCCGCGATGACCGCCTACGGGGCCGGCACCCTCACCGCCAAGCAGGCCCTCGACGTCTACATCGCGACCGCCAGGGAAGGCAACACCACCGTCGACAGCCTCGTCGGTGCGTTCGCCCGCGTAACCGGTGTCGCCGCGGCGGTGGGGGTCAAGTTCGGGGATCTCGGCGGGTCGATCGCCGCCTTCACCCGCGTCGGCGTCAGCGCGCAAGAGGCCGCGACCGGCCTCTCCGGCATCCTCTCGGCCCTGGAGGTCAAGGGGGCCAAGTCCGCCAACGAGGCGCTCAAGACGGTCGGCCTTTCCGTGGCTTCGCTCCGGACCGAGATCCAGCAGAAGGGGCTCGCGGCGGCCCTCCTCGACCTGGTCCAGCGGTTCGACGGCAACAACGACGCGCTCGCCAAGGTCGTGCCGAACATCCGGGCGCTGCGCGACATCCTGTCGACCGCCGCCAGTCAGGGCGAGGAGTACGTTGGCATCCAGGACCGGGTCAACGCTTCGATCGGCCACGCGACCGACGAGGCCTACGCCCTGGTCAAGGCCGATCCGGCGTTCGTCTTCAAGCAGATGAAGGCGGCGGTCGAGGAGGCATCCCTCCAGATCGTCTCCGGGCTCCTGCCGCAGCTCGTCCAACTCGCCGAGGAGATCCGGGGAGCCGTCCAAAGCGGCGACCTGCAGGCGTGGGCCAACGGGGTCGCCGGCGCCTTCCGGGTCGTGATGCTCATCACGAACGCGCTTGGGCTGGTGCTGGGCAACCTGCCGATCGTCCTCGGCGCCTACGCAGCGTTCGCCCTCTCGGCGGCCGGCGCCAACGCCACCCTCACGGCCTCCGAGACCACCTTGACCGCCGGGATGTTCGCGTTCGCCGAGAGCGCCACGGCGGCCGACGCGGCCGAGTTCGCCCTGATCACCCAGACCGCCGGGCTCTCCGCCGGCATGATGGCCTACGCGGGGTCCCTGACGGTCGCCGAGGCTGCCGAGATCGACCTGGCCGCCTCCAGCACGGGGCTCCTCGCGAGCATCGAGTCCCTGACGGCGGCGATCGAGGCCAATCCCTTCGGCGCCGCGGCGGCGGCCGTCCTGGTGCTGCTCGGGGTGCTCAACCACTTCATCACCACCAGCAAGGAAGGGGACCAGGCGTTCCTCAACGAAGTGGCGGCGGCGAACGAGAACGCCATCGCCCTGTCGAAGCTCACCAAGCAGTACGACGTCCTCGCGGTCTCGAAAAAGGCGGCGCTCGGGGCGAGCGGGGTGGGTCTCATCACCGGGCCCGCCAAGGTGAGCGCCGGCGCGGCCGACAACTCGGCCATCGTGCTGCGGGATTCCGGGGCCGACAACTTCCTCGGCCAGCTCAACTCCATCAACCTCGCCTACGCCAAGGCCACCGAGGCCGCCGGCACCAACAAGGTCGCCCTCGAGGCGGCCAAGATCGCGCGCGACCGCTCGACCGCTGCCCTCGAGGGGGAGACCCGGGCGCTGGTGGAGAACTCGAAGGCGGCGATCGAGAACGAGAAGTCCAAGACCGGCCAGCTCGAGAGCCTGCTCGACACCGCCAAGCGCCGGCTCGACATCGCCAAGACCGCCGCGGACGGCCTCGCCGCGAGCGGGTCGGACTCCTACAAGAAGGCGTATGGGCCAGAAATCCAGGCGAACCTGCGGGCCGCGAAGAGCGACGTCGACAACCTGGCGAAGAGTCTCCAGCTCCACAACGACCGGATCACCACCTCGACGAAGGCGGTTTCCGCCCTGGAGGCCGAGCTCGACCTCCAGACGGCCTCCCAGCGCGTCGGGACCGAGACCACGGAAAAGGCCGCCAAGAGCGTCGAGAACTTCCACGACTGGATCAAGAAGCAGATCGACGTCAAGAACGAGGAGGCCCGGGGGACCCTGGCGCAGGCTGCCGCCCAGCTCATCGGGGACGAGGCGGTCCGGCAGGCGGTCATCCTGGAGCAGCAGAACAAGGCGGTCATTGAAGCGACCGCTAAGGCGAAGAAGGACAAGACCACCCTCACGAAAGAGGAGGAGCTCGGGATCAGGTCGAGCATCCGAGCCCTCTCCGACGCGCAGGTGGTCGAGCGCCAGGCCGCCGCTCTCCGGCAGCAGCGGATCTCGGACGACCAGGCGGTCGTCGACGGCGAGGCCAAGATCCAGGACGCGCTCGCCGGCACCACGATCAACTCGACCCTCGCCGCCGCCGCCTTCAAGGGCGAGCAGGAGGCCCGCAAGCTCGGGCTGGTCCAGATCGTTGCTGGGGTCGAGCTGCTCTCCCGGGAGGGACAGGCCTGGAAGGCCCACGCGGTGGCGGTCGCTGAAGATCGGATCGAGATCGAGCGACGGATCGTCTCCATCAAGACGGCCAACGAGCAGAGCATCGCCCTCCGGACCGCCGAAGCGGAGCTCCAGGACGCCATCAACCGGACGACCTTCGCCTCGCAGGCGAACGCCCTGGCTCTCAAGATCGAGAAGGACCAGCGGGCGCAGAACGCGATCGCCGGGCTGCCGCTCGCCGCCTCCATCAAGCTGACCGACGAGAACTACCAGAGGGAGACCGACACCCTCGCGAGGCACACCCAGGCCTTGCGCCTCGACGCTGAAGCCGAAAAGCAGCGCGACCAGCTCTCCGCCCAGTTCTCCGACTGGCAGGCAAACGTCGACGCCGTGAAGGCTTACGGGGCCGGGCTCGCCGGAATCCTGGAAAAGTACGGGCTCCTCGGCCACGCCCAGGAAGACCTCCAGATCAAGATGGAGGTCACCGCGGCGCTGAACCGCAAGGACAACAAGCTCACCGAGCAGGAGCTCACCGCCCAGATCACGAAGCAGCACCAGCTCATCGACGAGATCCGCAAGACGTGGGCGGACGCCGAAATCCAGCAGTGGCTCGAGGAGCCGTTCAAGGAGGCCTGGAGCACCATCTCCAGCAACTTCCTCTCGACCCTCAACGATGCCCTGGTAACCGGAAAAGGCGACTGGGAGTCCTTCTGGCAGAGCGCCCTGAAGACCGCCCTTCAGTACATCGAGCAGTGGCTGGTCCGCTGGATCGCTGCCCATGAGCTCGCGACGGCGGTGGCCCTTCAAACCGCGGCGGCAAATGCCGCAGCCGGGAACGCTGGCCTCGCGAAGGGCCAGGGTGTCACCGGCGGGTTGACCTCGATCGGTGGCCAGGCGGGGCACATCTGGGGCGGTGGCGGAACGGGGAGCGGCCTCGGCGGTCTTTGGGGGAGCGCGGGAACCGGGGCTGCGGGGAGCGGCTCTGGCGTTGCGGGGCTCTTCTCTGGTACCGGCGCCGCCGGCGCCGCGGGCATGGTGGCCGCGTGGGTGGTGGTCCTGGCCGTCTTCGCGATCGGGGTCAACAAGCTCTCCGCCCATCTCCAGAAGACGGAGGAGAGCGTCATCTCCTTCAACTCGGCCCTCGACGTCCAGATGGACAAGGGCGGCAAGCACATCGACGGGCTGATCACGGCCGGCAAGAAGCTCGCCGACGAGATCAAGGGCTTCTTCATCGCCTACGGCGGGATCTTCCAGAGCTTGGACGCCTCGATCGCCGTCAAGAGGCGCGGGCAGGGCAAGAACACCGAGTGGAAGGTCTACGTCGACGGGATCGTCACCAACTTCGGCAAGGACGCCGAGGCGGCGATGAGCTACGCCCTGATCGAGGCGATCAAGCACTCCTCCTCCATCGGGCTCGACCCCCTCGTCGTCGCGGCGATCAAGGACTACGCCGGCAAGGACCTCGACGAATTCAAGGCCCAGATTGAATTCGCGCAGCGCCTGGCGACCCAGAATCTCCCCGGCATCTCGGGGCAGGTCGCCGCGGCTGCCCAGCAGTATTTCTCCGATCTGGAGCAGGCGAAAAAGACCTTCGCTGGCGACGCCGCCGCGCTCGACCAGGCCGTCGAAAGCATCACCAGGAAGTTCTCCGACACCGTCCAGTCTCTGAAGAATCAGGCACTCGGGATCGACACCAGCACCGCCGATTTCCTCGCAGGGCTCGTCGCCTTCAACGACCAGATGAAGAAGGCCGGGGAGTCCGCCCGGAAGCAGCTCGAGGACGAGATCGCGGCTACCCAGAGCGACATCAACAGCATGGGCACCGGCCCCCGGCTCCGCCCCGGCATGACCGATGACGACCGCGCATCGGCCCAGGCTGAGTGGGACTCGCGGATCGCGCGGCTGCGCCAGCAGATCGCCGATTACACGGCCGAGCTCGACAAGATCCCGCAGGCGCTCTCCGAGCAGGAAGTGTCGATGGCGGTCTTCAACCAGCTCTACCAGTACCTCCAGGGGAGCCAAAAGTACGAGGCCCAGCGGGTCGAATTCGCCCGGATGAAGGTCGACCTGGAGTTCCAGGCGATCAAGATGCAGCTCGTCGCCCTCGACATGTGGGACAAGTACGCCGGCATGTGGACCGATGCCTACAACGCGGCGATGCACGACGCGGGCAAGAAGCCGAACGCCGGCCACGGAGGGGGCAAGAGCACCGACAAGCAGGACTTCCTCGACCAGCTCAAGGCCGACACCCGCCTCGGGCTGCCGTCGAGTGTGCAGGCGGTTCTCGATCTCGGCGACAAGCTGGCTGAGATGGCGAAGAAGGCCAAGGAGCTGAAGATCTCGGAGGATCAGCTCCGCGCGGCCCGGCAGGCGCTGATCGACCAGACGAAGAAGACGATCCTCGACCCGGTCCGCCAGTACCTCGGCCCCGGGGACGGCGGCACCTACGGGCAGTCGCAGTGGCAGACGAAGGCCGGGGACATCGAAAAGACCTTCGATGAGGCGCGGGCGGCGAACCAGAAGCTCCTCGATGAGACCGGCCAGCGGGCCATCGCCTTCTGGAAGCTCAACCAGGCCGAGCTGCGTGCCTTGAACGGGCTCGCCGAAGACGCGATCTCCTCGCTCAACCTGCCGATGGAGCAGACCCGTCAGCAGGTCAAGGGACTCGGGGACACCGTCGCCTTCCTGCGCGACTCGGCCGCCAAGGGGGCGATCACCGCCGGCCGGCTCAACGACGTCATCAGCCAGCTCGGGACGCAGGCGACCCAGAACCTGCTCAGCCAGGCGGCCGACCTCCTGGAGCAGGAGGGCAAGTTCGACGACGCGGACAAGGCCCGGCGCGAGGCGGACAAGCTGAACTTCGAGCTGCAGGTGCTCCAGTTCAATTTCCTCCTCGACTCCTACGAGCAGCTCGGCATCCTGACGGACGCCCAGAAGGCCGATCTGGAGAACCTCCGGAAGGAGATCAACGACCCCGCCAACCAGCCCGACTTCACGAGGCCGGCGCCGCAGCGGCCCCAGGCTCAGCAGAGCAATGACGACCCGTGGACGCAGGCGGCGACCCTCATCGACACGATCGGCCAGCAGGTCAAAGAGTGGAACCAGCTCTCCCTCGGGCCCGCGGCCAAGGGGGCGCAGGACCTCAAGGACAAGATGGCCGACCTGTCGAAACAGGAGGCGGCCCTCGCATGGACCGGCGGCAAGCTCACCGTGGCGATGTCGCAGCTCCAGGCGGCCTACCAGGTCGCCGTCAACAAGTTCGTCTCCGACACGATCGCCGGGCTCCTGCCGGTCCCCCAAGTGGTCAAGGACGCCCAGGATCTCCGGGACAAGCTCGACGATGCCCATGCGGCCCTCGTGACCCTGGGGGCGAGCGCCGACCAGTTCGCCCAACTGGCCTCCGCCAGCCAGGCGGCCGTCGAGAATTTCGTCGACCAGACCCTGAAGGGGTGGGAGGACCTCGGCAAGAACCCCCTCCAGCTCCAGCTCCGCGACCTGCTGAAGCAGCTCGGCGACGCTCACACCGCGCTCCTCCGGCTCGGGGTCTCGGCCCAGGATATGGCCCGCTACGAGGCCGCGCGGGTCAACGCGCTGAACGACTTCTGGCGGCAGGCAACCTCGGGGCTCACCTCCTTCCTGCAGGAGCTCCAGCACAACGACCCGCGGACGTCGAGCGCCGACCAGTTCACGACCTCGCGTGATCACTTCCGCGACCTGCTGGCGCGGGCCCGGGCCGGAGATCTGGATGCCCTGTCGCAGCTCGAGCAGGCCGGCCGGGACTATCAGGCGTCCGCCCAGAGCTTCCTCGGCGCCGGCGTGGGCTCGAACGCGGTGGTGGACGAGATCACCCACGCCATCCAGGCGCTCACCGGGAGCAACCCGCTCCTCAGCGGGACCGACAACCCGATCGTCAACCACCTGCAGCAGTCCAACTCCCTGCTCGCGGCGATCCGGGACAATACGGCTTCGACCACCTCCTCCGGCAGCAGGATCGTGGCGGCGACCAGCGAAAGCATCGCTTCCCCCTCCCAGCCCTCCACGGCTTCGGCCGCTCGGTCCGAGTCCCCGTCGCCGGCCGCTTCCTCGGTGGTCTCGGAACGTGGAGAGGGGTGCGGCCCCGAGCTCCTCGCCGTGCTTCGGGCGCTTGAAGAAATCGAGCGGAAGCGTCAAGCTCACGAGCAGGAACGACAGAAGAAGCTCAACGAGGAGAAGAACCGTCGGTCGACGGTGGCGCTCTCGGAAGCCCAGGAAAGGGCTGCTGACCGGGCGGCGATCACCAGCCTGGTCGGCCAGGTCGCCGCTCTCGTTCGAGCGATCGAGGCGAAGTATCCGGCCGGATTGTCCTAAAAAGTGGGGATGAAACTGAGGCGATGGCGAGGACTCTAATCGACGTCTGGCGCGAGGGCGGTGACGCCTGGCTCGCCGTCGTCTTCCATCCCAAGAGCCGGGAGACGGGGGCGGCGCGGACGCTGCTGTTCACCGATGCCAGGGCGCTCTACACCGGCCCGGGGGAGAGCCCCCCGAACGCCCGCTTCATCACGCGCCTCATGCCGACCTGGAAGCTCAAGAGAGCAGTCGCGGCTTCCGGGAACCTCACGGGCCCGAGCTCGATTGAAACGGCAAGCTTTGACCTGGAAAACAGTGACGGTTCTCTGACCTTCCTCAAGGGGCTTGTCTGGGCAGACCAGCCCTTCGAAGTCTATCTGGGGTCTCCTCGCGGACCGGCCGGAGATGTTGTTGCCTTCTCCGATTATCTCCGGCTTTTCTCAGGGGTTACCGTGCAGTGCACCGGGACGACCCAGATTTCGATTTCGGCGATCGGCAGGAAGTCCTCTCTCGACAATCCGCTGGTCCAGAACTATTACCACGGCTACGGCATGGGCGTTCTTGTGCCGGCCGATGGGACCTCGCGGCTCATCGGCACGGCTTCGGAGGACCACAACGTCGCCGGCGCCCTGGCGATTGAATGGATCGGCGTCCTCCTGGGGACCCACACAGGGACCGGCTTCGCGCCGCTGTTCCAGGTGTCCAACTTCTACGGGCTGATCCTGAGCGCCGCCGGCGCGCTGGGGTTCGTGACTGGCGCATCCGAAACGGACACCTCCTCGATCCGTTTCTCGGCCTACACGCCGCCCACAGGCGTCCCGATCTACCTCGCCGGGGTGGTTGCCCCGGACGGTGTCAGCGTGACGCTCTATGCCGCCGTGTGGGCCACAAACCGCACCACGGGAGTGGCAGTCGGAGCTGCCGGCTTCGCCCTCGGCGCGCTCACCGTCGTGGGGACTCTGACCATGCCAGTCGCAGTCTCGAAGACCGATCCGGACCACGGCATCCCGCTGGTCGGCCGCGCCGGCACCAGTTCGGTCGGCCTCCATGTCTGGGAGATCCGCCTCCGCGCCGCGGCCCCGGACTACGACACCCTCCTCGCCAGCTCTGACCGCCCCCTTCCTGCGGGCGGCGCAGGGGTCACCGGAATCCTGGACGCCTGGCGCTTCGGGGAGGACGAAGGCACGACCGCCCTCTCCGAGCTCAGGAGGGTCGATCTGACCCTACAGGGAGCCGCAAGCTGGAAGCCCAGCCTGGACGGCGATGATCCGGCGGTGTTCTCTGGCGGGCCTCTCGGGCAGACCAAACCGACTTGCTGGGGCCCCGTCTTCCACTTCCCGCTCGTCCTGCTCGACACCCAGACGAGGACCTATGGCTGGCGATCGCCGGAAATCAACACCGGCCTGGCCACGTCCACCGACATCTGGGGACGCCTACGAGCGAACGGCGTGCCGTTGGTGCCGGACGAGACAATCGCCCTCGGGGCGGCAGGGAGCATCTCCTTCGGTTTCGACGACCCCCACGTCATCTCCCTCAGTGGGACGGACGCCAACACCAGCCTGCCAATGACCGCGAAGCGTCTCGTCCCCGGCCAACTCGATCCGGACCGGACTGGCCAGCGGATCTCGGTGACGGGAACATCATCGAACAACGGCACCTTCACGATCGCAAAGGACGGCGCTGGAGGCCAGCCGGCTATTTCCCCGGACGGCAGGGATATCCGGGTCGAAGAGGTCCTAATCAGCGAGACCCTGCTCGCGCCGACGCCAGTGGTCATCCGCACTCTGGCAGCCGACCGCCAGTACACCTATGACCTCCCGAACTCGACCGCCTCCCTGCTGGTGAGCACTCAGGCCGGCGCCTTCGGGATCGACGCTACAGGCGGCCCTGCCGGGGCCTACACGGCGAGCGCTCTCTTCGGCGTGGTCTCGGATAGCACGGTGGACACCTCCGGCCTCCTGTGGAATCCCAACCTCGCCGTCGGTCACCTTCTCAATGCCTCGACGACTCGAAAGGCTGTCCTGGATTCGATCGCCCTGTCGGCCATGGCTTGGTGGGTAGAAGACGAGACGGGAAGCTTTCGTCTCATCACGATCCGGCCGCCGGTTGGCTCTCCGTCGCGGCGATTCCGGCCCGAGATCATTGCAATCCGCAATCTCTCTTCTACGGACCCATTTTCACGAATCACGGTGGGCTACGGAAAGAATTATCTCGTCGTTGATAAAAGCAATATTCCGGGCTCCGTCCCTGCGAATCTCCGCTCGCGGCTCAGCACCGACTATCAGCTTTTGCCCCGCTCTGCGGGATCGGCGACGATGAAGAACTTTCCCCAGGCGAAGCCGAGGACTGAACCGTTCCAGACTTACCTCCTCGACGATCCGGCCGCCGCGTCAACGTGGCTCGACTATGCCGCGCCGCTCTTTCTCGAGGAGCGATCCTGGTGGGAGGTGACCCTGGCCGGGGCATGGATCGCGGCAGCCGTCCGCGCGGGGGACGAGCACGAGTTCGTCTACGAGCCTCCCACGGGGACCTTCGAGAACGGGGCCTCGGCGCGGATCATGAGCGTCTCGGTCGACAAGGGCAGCAATCAAACGGTCCTGGAGGTCCTCACGTAATGGCAGAACAGCCGACCCTCGAATCCTACGAGGCTCTTCTGATCCTGGAAAACTGGGCGCTGGCTGCCTATGGCACGACCTGCGTAGCCTCGTCGACGGCTGTCTCTTCGGGCGATCCCTTGACCGAGATGACCGCCGAGAACCTTCTCAACGAGGATCTCTCTGCGCCATGGCGGAGTGGATCGATCGCCGCGGTTTCAACCGTTTCGGTGACGTGGACTTTCAACCGCGTCCGGCCGGTCGACTGGCTTTCCTTCCACAAGAGCAACATCCGGCTCCCCTTCAAAGTCGAGCTCAAGGATGCCCTCGGCGGCAGCCTCGCGGTCTCCGCCTGGACGGAACCGGTGGTTCTCGCAAGCCTCTCCGATTTCCCCTGGGATAGCCTCCTCTGGACCCTTGGGCCTGACGCGGAATGGCTGGAAGATGCGACGGCCGAATTCATGCTCGACTCCTTCGTGACCTTTCCCGTTGGGGCTTATCCGAGCGTCAAGAGCGTCGTCCTCACCTTCGATACCTCGAGCCACACCAACGACGGGAGCAACTTCCTGCAGTTCGCCCTTCCCATGATCGGCCGCCGCTATCGTCCTTCGATCAACATGGCGCTCGGCTGGTCGCTTCCGCTGATCCCCCGCTCCGAGGTCGTCCGGACCGAGAGCGGGGCAAAGCTCGGTCGGACGCGATCGATGCAGCGCTCAGCGGCCTTCGAGCTGCCTCAACTCGGTCCTGAGACACCGGAGAGCGGCCGGATCGAAGTCTTCCGCCAGGTCATGACGCGGTTCCTCGTGGGCCGCGGGGAGCTCGCCCGGATCTTCTTCTGGCCGGAACCATCCCAGCGCTGGCTCTTCTACGACACGTCGATGGTCTGCTGCATTGAGCAGCCGCCGAAGCCAACGATGGCTACCCTCGAATGGCCGGGGCTGGCCGGCTTTACCCTGCAGGAGACCTTCTAAGGTGGCATTCGACGTCACGATTCTGAACCTGATCCTAGCTGGGCAGTTTGCCCAGGCCAACGCGGCGCTCGCGGCTGGCCACCCGAACGCCTTTCTGAACACGATCGGGGCGGCGGTCTCCAGCGTCACGCCTACGGTCAACTTGACCACCGCCCCTGGCGGCCTGCTGGGGGCGCAGATCACGGTGGAGCTCACCGACTCGACCCCGGGATCGGAGAGCGCTCGAATCGTCGTGAGCGTCCTCCGCGCCGGCGTCATGCAACCGGTCTTCCGCGTCGATTCGACCGGGAAGACCGAGGTCAACGGCGGGTCCGGCTGGAAGGGCCTGAGAATCCTCGATTGAGAAAGGACACCATGAACGTCAAGAAGCTTCCGCTCGGCCTCGCCGCCGTGCTCCTCCTCGTTCTCACCACCGCCGCGGGCGCCCAGAGCATCTGCAGCCTGCCCTCGGGGACCGTCGCCGACACCCTGCACTTCGAGGCGAGCGCCAACTGCGCCGGGTCCAAGAACGTCACCTGGGCCGCGCTCAAGGCCGACCTCAGCCTCTCCTCCTACGCGCTGGGATCGACGACGATCACGTGCTCGCCGCCGCTTCTCTGCGGCGGGGGGACCTCGCACTCGCTCGCCAGCGGCTTCACGCTCTCGGCCTCGACGTTCGGCGCGTCCGGCGGGTCCCACGCCTCGGGAGTCGTTCCCGATCCTGGCTCCTCGGCGGGGACCACCCGCTTTCTTCGGGAAGATGCGACATGGGGGGTACCAGCCGGCTCCGGGGGGACGGTCACCAGCGTCAACGTCACGGTGCCGAGCTGGTTGACCGCGACGGGCAGTCCGATCACTAGCACCGGCACGATCGCGATCTCAGCCGCCAGCGGCCAGACCGCGGACCAGGTCATCGGCACCTGCAACGGAGCGACGTCCATTGGGCTGTGTGCCATGACGAATAGCCAGCTTCCCACGGTCAGCGCGGCGAAGGGGGGGACGGGGATCAGCACCTCCTCCAGCACCGGTGTGCCCAAGGTCTCCAGCGGGACCTGGTCCGTAGGGGCCGGGCTCTCCGACCTGGCGAGTTCGACGAGCGCCGCCCTTCGGGCGGTGCTCTCGGACGAGACGGGGAGCGGCGGTGCCGCCGTCTTCGCGACGTCGCCGACGATGAGCGACGTCTCGGTGAATCAGGCCTCGAACGGGGACACCGCGTTGCTGCTCACGCGAGCAACGGACACGAGTCCCACCGGGAGCTTCGAGTTGTTCAAGTCGGCCGGGGGATCAACCCTGTGGGGGATCGACATCACGGGCTCGCTCTCGGCCGGGACCGTGCCGGCGGCGAGGGTTTCCGGTCTGGCGGCCTCGGCCACCACCGATACCACCAACGCGTCGAACATCTCCTCGGGAACCGTGGGGACGGCCCGCTTGGGAAGCGGTACGGCCAACTCCTCGACGTTCCTCCGCGGGGACAACACCTGGGCGACTCCGGCCGGGAGCGGGACCGTCACGAGCGTTGGGCTCGCCGTGCCGTCCTGGCTCGCCGCAACTGGCTCCCCGGTCACCACCTCGGGGACAATCACCGTGGCCGCCGCGACCTCGCAGACGGCGGACAGAGTCGTGGGAACTTGCGGCGGTACGACCAGCGTCTCCCTGTGCGCGATCACGGTGAGCCAGCTTCCCACCGTCACAGCCGCCAAGGGCGGTACCGGCCTGGACACCTCTGCTTCCTCCGGGGTGCTGCGCGTCTCTTCCGGGACTTGGAGCACCAACGCTGGGATTTCGCACCTGGCCGCATCGACCTCTGCGGACCTACGCGGGGTCCTTTCGGACGAAAGCGGTTCCGGCGCAGCGCTGTTCGGCACCTCACCCACCCTGACGGACGCGACCGTGAACCAAGCGGTCAACGGTGACACCGGAATCACCATGTCACGCGCAACGGATACGTCGCCGACGGGTAGTTTCCAGACCTTCAAGACTGCTGGCGGATCGACTCTGTGGAATGTGGATATCACCGGGAGCCTCGCGGCCGGGACGGTCCCGGTCGCCCGGGTCACAGGGCTCGCCGCGAGCGCTACGACGGACACGACCAACGCGAGCAACATCTCCAGCGGCACCCTCGGTACCGCGCGCCTCGGAAGCGGGAGCGCCAGCAGCAGCACCTTCCTCCGGGGAGACCAAACCTGGGTGGCGGTCTCCGGGGAGGCGAACACCGCATCCAACGTTGGCACGGCCGGCGTCGGCCTGTTCGACAACAAGGGCGGAGTCGACCTTCGGTTCCGCAAGATCAACGCGGCCAGCTCCAAGGTCACTGTCACCCTCGATTCCGGCAACCAGAAGGTGGACTTGGACGTGCCGGACGCGAGCACCACCCAGAAGGGCGCGGCGATCCTGAGCACGAACAGGGAAACGACGGCCGGCGAGGTGGTGACCGCCACGGACGTTCGCGTCGCACGTCCCTGGCAGCGCTTCACCCTGTACGACGACTTCTACTACTCCTCCACGAATGACGCGACCGGGGCCTTTGGGCGACTGGGGTGGACCCCCCAGGGCAGCAGCGCGCCAGCGATGCAGGCCCCGGAGACCGGCCGCCCCACCATTATGCGGATCACCAGCGTCACCCCGGACGTGACCGGCGGCGGCGTAGCGTTGCAGTCCGGGATCAAGGCCCTAGACATAGACCTGTTCGGCTGGCTCGTGCGGCCAGTCTCCACTGTCTCCGGCGTGCGGCTCATTGTGGGTGTCGGGGTGGACACCGCCGACACCTCCCACTTCGGTAGCAACAGCGTGTTCTTCGTGCTGGACTCCGCGGCGCGCGGAAACACCCACTGGTGGGTAGAGGTGTGGTCCGGCGGCTCGCTGGTGAACCGCGCAGACACCGGCGTGACGGCCACCACCACCTTTCAGCGCCTGGAGATCGACCGCGGCATCTCTCCCGGAGACTGGAGTTGGACGATCAATGGGACGCACGTCAACGGGGACGGGATCACCTCCGTCGGGCCGAGCGCGACTGTCTTCCCTGGAGCAATCGTTTTGCAGACCTCCAGCAGTACGAGGTCGGCAGATCTTTCGGGATTCTGGCTGGAGAGCGTGGCACTCTGACAGAAGAATGTCACTCGCGGGATGTTGACGCGCTTCTATACTGGTGTATATAGTTCACCTCGCCTGTATGGTCTAAACAGTTGTGGAAGGACCGGGTCTACATTGACCGGTGAGGGCCGCTCTTGGCCCACCAATCTCTTACAGGAGAGGAGAACCGTATGAGAAGCAAAGTCCTGCTGCTGGTGCTCGCCGTGTGTCTGTCGTCCTTCCCCGCCATGGCCACCACCGTGGTCTCCACTGCGGGCGTCACCGCCACGCCACCCGACAACTGCGGCTTCATCCCGAGCGGCACCGGGTGGGTCCGCCTGCACCTGAAGAACGACTCGGGCGCTGGCCGCGATTTCTGGGTCCGGGACGGGCAGTACTACCCGCTGCGCGTCCTCGACATCCTCCTGCCGACCGATGCCCAGGCGCCGTCCAGCGTCTCGATCGACGACAGCCAGACCTGTGGCTATACGAGGTCCTACGGCCTGGATGAATGCAACGCTCCAGGCTATACGGAAGGCTACATTGTCAACGCCGGAGGCATCCCGAGCAACGTCGGATTCATCTCCACGGCCGACGGGTTGATCGATGTGAAGCTGCGCTCCGAGGGCACGTCCGGCGCCTGGCACACCTACAACACCGTCGCCGGCGAGTTCCTGCTCGGCGACATCATCGACTGCCAGCTTTCGACGTCGGCCGGCCCCACCTACCTGACTGCCGTCGCCCCGTGAGATCCATGCCTGTTCCAGAAAGGAGAAATCCGACCGTGAAGAAAACCATCCTGCTGGCCCTCTGCCTTCTGTCCCTCGCCTCCATCGCGGGTGCGCAGTCAAACGCCGCCCCCTCGCTGCACACCGCGCTGGCGCCGTGCCAGCTCTTCAGCGGCAGCCTGGCGGCCGACTCCAACCAGGACCTGGTGGTCCGGGGCGCCTGCAACATCCCGCAGGAGGCCACCGCCGTCCTCGTGGCCGTCCACGTCTCATCGACCAGCGCCGGTTCCCTGAAGCTCTGGGAGTACGACGGCACCCAGTCCTCGGCCAGCGCCGTGACCTTCGGCGGGGGGACGGCGAGCAGCTTCGCCGACGTCCGCCTCTGCGCGCCGGCCGGAGAGTGCTTCCGCGACCTCTCCGCCCGCTCCACGACCGCGATCGATCTGACCCTCGTCGTCGAGGGATACTTCGCTCCGCCCGCGCAGTAACTCCGCTCTCTCTCCGCGACCCATCCCCCCCGGGAGGCGTGCAGTCGGCTCTCCCGGGGGCCCACCATCTTCTCTTCCGTCGGCCCCAGGATCGACCAGGAGTAGGATAGGGGGCCATGAACCCCCAGCGTTCGAAGCTCCGGAACCTCGCCGGCCTCGCCCTCGGTGCGCTCCTCCTGGCCCTCGCTTCGCCGGCGGCTGGCGAGCCGCCCCCGCAGCCCCAGCCCGCCGCGGCGTCCCCCTCACCCTCGGAATCTTCCCCGCTCATCGCCTCGACCTGGTGCACGGTGGGCTCGCATCGCGCCGACTCCTCACGGCCGGGGTGCGATGTCGGGATCGGGGTTTCCCTGTTCTCCTGGAAGCGGCTCTCCTGGGTCGCGGTCCTCGGGTCCAAGACGGTCGGCGTCGGGGTCGCCTGGCGGGCCTACTCGCCGACCCCGCAGTTCCCGCACGTGATCGCGGTGGCCCTGGGCCTCGTGTCCTCGCACGACTCTTCCGGGATCGATCGGCACCCCTATCCAGCTCTCGGCGCCACCCTCTCCTTCGGCGGCAAGCAACCAGAAGATCCTCAATAGCGTCACGGAAGGGCCTCCCTGGCCGTTTCGCGGTTGATCCCCCCCCCGCTATCGGGGACCCTCTTCTTCAGAATTTCTGACTCTTTCTCCCTCGGGGGGCATCTGGCCTATGCGTGCAGTTGTGACTCTTCCGGGCCACCGTGTCCAGTTCGTTCCAGCCCAGATGGAGGGGCTGGCGGACAAGGCCGCCCAGATCCTTCTCGGCCTCGTTGGCTCCGGGGCGCTCGTCAAATGGGTTTCAGCATGGCTCCGGGCTCGCCGGGAAAAGCGTCAGGAGGGGATGGCCTTGGAAGTTCGGGTGTTCGACGAAGCGGCCGAGCTGCGACGCGAGGCTTACGCCCGGGAGAAGGCGGCCTTCGACGAGCTCGCCCGCGAGCGGCAGGCTCGCCACCAGGCCGAGATGAGGGCGGCGGTCGCTGAGCACCAGGTCGAAGTCGCGCAGCGCGACATCACGATCGCGGCGCTCACCCGGCGCCTCACCCGCATGTCCGCTCTCCTCGATGCCCACGCCATCTCCTACGTGGATCACGGCGAGGAGCCCTTGACCGCCAAGGAGGCCACTCGATGAGCTCCCCCCTCTTCGCCGGCGACGTCCTCTACTTCCAACGCCTCGCCTCGGCCGCCGGGTTCTACACCGGGAAGCTCGACGGCGACTGGGGCTCCAAGACCGACCGCGCCCAGGCGGCATGGGACGAGGCCTTCGCCTCGATCCGGACCGCCGCCGGTAACGAGCTCGACGGGCGCACCGAGGGACTGCTGCGCACCCTCCTGCCGGGCGCCCAGGTGCTGATGCGACACCTACTCGCCAAGCTCCACGTCGAGGGGCTCGATGCCCGGGTCATCAGCGGCACCCGGAACTACGCCGAACAGGACGAGCTGTTCCGCCAGGGTCGCAACGGCGATCCCAGGGACATCGTGACCTACGCCCGCGGGGGACAGTCGAACCACAACTTCGGCCTCGCCGTCGACCTCGGCATCTTTGCCGGCGGCCGATACCTCAACGGCGACCAGCCGGGGGATCTTCCCCCCTACCGGCTCGCCGGCAAGATCTCGGGCACGATCCCGGGGCTGGAATGGGGCGGCCTCTGGCCCGGGAAGAAGCAGGACCTCCCGCATCACCAGGCGGCGACCGGCCTGTCGCTCGCGGAGGTCCGGGCCCGGTTCGAGGCCGGCAAGCCCTACCTGCTGCCGCTCTGGACGGCAGGCTAGGTTCCTGAGCCATCGGCCCAGGCCAGGCCATCGAGCAGCAATTGGAGGCGCTGATCGCTTCGTTCCCGGCGCTCGGCCGCCACGCGCTCCCGCTCTGATACAGGGATGCCCTCCTCCCTCGTCGCCTGGACGAACTGCGCGAAGATCTCGGGGTGCTGAGCATCTACCAGCGCGACCCCAGGCTTGCGCACCCACCGCGGCGGGTTCTGGGAAGGCCCCTCCTGCGGAACGAGCCAGCGGTGATACCAGAGCGAGGAGGTCATCCCGAAGTCGCGCAGATCGTGGACCGTGACGTAGCCTCGGACTTCCAGGCGGGCCATGAAGCGCAGAGCACGGATCTTCCACTCGGTGAGCTGGACCGGTGACGGGACGCCGGCGGGGACATCGGGCACCACCGGCGGCACCCACGCTGGCGCCTCGAAGTGAAGCGGCGGAAGTCCTGCGATCGCCTGCGAGACAGGGTGCCAGGTCAAGACCTGCTCGCCATCCCGCCCTCGGTGCTGCCGCAACCAGGGCCGCAACACGACGAGCCCCAGGATCTCGGCCAGGTCAGAGAAATTGCCCTCGGTCCAGGGAACCAAGACGGCGATGTAATGGGGGCCACGAGCATCACGCCAGCGTCGGAGCGGCCGAGCTGCCTGCGCCAGCACCTCGAGCGAGGGCCGGAGCTTCGCCTGCACGCCCACCTGCACCTGGTCGCGGATCAGGAGGATGTCCCAGCCGTCGGTCTCGGGATAGGCGGTCCAGCCGTCGGGGACGGCAGCCCCGGCGAGGAACGCCTCGCAGAGAGCGCGCTCCGAGGCGAACGTCGGGCGTTCCGGGGAGCGACGAGTCAACCCTCCTCCTCGGAGCTCGCCGTGCAGTCGCAGAAGAGGCCCCCCTCGCGGAGGCCGCAGCAGTCCTGGTGGTCCTCGGGCGGACCGTAGGGCCAGCGCTCGGGAGGAACTGGGCGGAGGAGGCGGACGCCGCTGGCGTCGAGGTCCTCCTCCCTCGGACCGATCCACCTCACGATCTCCTCCTGTCCGGGAAGTAGTCGCGGGGTCCTCGTCCTGGGCGCGGCCCGGGGGCCTCATACTCGACCTCGATCCGACCCTCGACGATCAGCGGGAACCGGCTGCCGATGCTATGGACGACCACCTCACCAGGGCCGAGCTCGGGAGCCGGTCGGTCGGACGAAGACGTCGGCGCCGACGAGGAAGAACTCGCGGCACTGCGGCTGGACGCTCAAGGCTCCTCCTCCGCGGCGTGCCGCTTCTCGCACGCGAACCAGAGCCCGGCCCGCTCAAGATGGGCGAAGGAGCCGCACTTCGGGCACTTCGGCCGCCCGGCCGGGGCGAGGGCGAAGACGACTTCTTCGAGCCGGCCCTGCTCCTCCTCGGTCAGGAGGTCGAGCGGGCCGGCTGCGATCCCTACCTCGGGGAGCGAGTCCGCCCAGAGGTCGAACTCGCCGGACCGCCCGTCGGGAGCGACCGCGACCTCGACGTAGTCGACCTCGGCGCAGTCGTTGAAGACCGAGAGGAGCCAGCGGCCCTCGCGGACGTCGACGGCGAAGAGGACCGAGTTGCAGTAGGCCGTCTGGAAGTCGACGTCGTCGAGGAGGAGGCGAATATGAGCTCGCCAGCGAGGACCCTCCGGAGCAGCGCGGCGACGTCCTCGGCCGGGAGGGTCAGGGGGGCGTCGGGGTAGGCGGTCCGCTGGTCGCTCATTCGGAGGGCTCCTCGGCGAAGGCGACCTCGCTCTTCCGGCGCCGCCGAGAACGTTGTCGGGGTAGGTCAAGCTCGGGACCTCAATCCCCAGGTCGGAGAGGACTTGCCTCGCGTTCCGCTGAGCTTCGACATCCTCGGCTGCGGCGCGGCAGTCGACCCTGGCGAGGCACTCCATCAACGCGTCCAGGAGCGGTCCCTTCTGCTTCTCGACCCAGGCCCGGGCCATCACCGTCCTACCTGCAGCCGCCAGTTCCTCGGCCGCGGCGAAGAAGTCCGCCGGCGACTCGGGTCCATCCGGGACGAGAACCCAGCGAGTCCTCTCGTCGGCACGGTCGGGATTCCCCCAGGTGAGCCGGTAGACGAACCCGGCCAGCCTTACACGGCTGTTTGCTACCAGGTCGGGAATCTCGTCCGCTTCCACCGCCTCGCGGAGGGGGTCAGCGAGGTGCTTCTCGATGACATCGCCGAGGTGGAGGTCCTCGTCCCAGTCGTTGTCGCCGTGATCGGCGCAGACCGCGCGAAGTTGGGCGACCGTCTCCTGGCGCTCGATCACCCACCGCACCTTGCCCGCCTCGGGGTCCTTTACTCCCAACTCGCCGAGGACGTGACGGAGTACCCCCAACAACGCTCGGCGCTTCCCCTCGACGTAGCCGATCTCTCCCTCGTCTTCTTCGTTCATTTCAACGTCTCCTGTTCGTTACCGATAGACGCGAATTTACCCCCCCCCCCGGAATTTCCCACCAACCGGGGTTTCGTCTTCTCTCCTTCTACCGGCGGGAGCTCGCCCCGCGAAGGCAAGAATCCGCTCCCGCTGTGCTGCCCCGTCGCCTTCTCCCGGGCCACCTCGACCCGCGCCGTGTCCACGAGGACCTTGGCGATGTCGCCGATGCCCCGAGCCCGCAGCAGCTCGACGTCAAGCTGCTCCGGCGTCGCCGCGTCCAGCCGCTCGGCCGTCTTGAACAGCAGGCCCCTCAGGTCCTCGATCGTCTTCCCCGTCTCGTTCTTTGCCATGTTTCCTCTCCTTCATCGTGATTCGGCGCCGAAGGCCTCCGATCTGCCGCAGCACGCTGCGGATCTCCTCGGGCATCTCGGCTCGGTGGATGGTGTTGCGGCGCATCGCCTCGGCGAAGGAGATGAGCTCCAGGTTCTCCAGGCGAATGTCCGTCTTGTCGCCGTTGCGGAAGACCACCCGGTGCTTCGGCGGGACGGGCCCGTGCGCCTCCTCCCAGAGCAGGACGTGGACATTGCGCCAGTCCCGGGGCGGATAGCCGGTGTCGCTCACCTTGCGCTGCAGGTAGCCGTCCTTGTCGAAGCGGGTGGTCCCCACGGGCAGCCAGGTGTGTGGCTTGTTCCCCTTCTTGAACTGCGTCTCGGCCATGCGGCCGGTCGAGGGCCGGCCCTTCTTCCCCTTGTTGGCGGGGACGTGCCCCTTGGGAAATCGATAGGCCTGTCCGTGCTCGCGCAGGCGTCGAACCTCCTCCCGGCGCTGGTCGGTCAGGTAGGCCCGGCTCTTCTTCAGCCCCAGACTGGCGGCGTGCTGGTAGATGGAGCCGATCGGCCGCCCCGGGAAGAGCTTCAGGAGCTCGGTCGAGGAGGTGTCGGCATAGGTGCGCCGGAGCAGCTCGTCGTCCGCCGGCGTCCAGCGCTTCCGCGATGCGTAGGGCCGCTTCTTCCCCCGGCGCCTGGGCGCCTTCGGCACCGGCACTCCGGCCTGCCGGCACCACCAGCAGACCAGGATCGGCCAGATGACCGGGTTCTTGCCGCAGGCGCTGCAGAGGGGGGTCTTCATCAGCCCCGTGCCTCCTTGGAGTGTCGGCGGATCACCTTGCGCAGGCCGGCGAGCTGGCGCACGACCGCGCGGACGTCCTCTGGCAGGTCCTCGTCGGCCACCAACCCCGCGCCCTTGAGGTACAGGTAGACGGTGGCGGTGGACAGCCCGCTCTCCTCTTCGATCTCAGGATAGGTGGCGCCGTCATGGCGCATGACCACCACCTGGTCGCGCCGGGCCCGGCGGGCGCGTGCCTCGGGGGTGTCAGCCTCCCAGGCCTGGCGGATCGTGGCCATGGCCGGGCCCGGGCGGTCTTCCTCGCTGAGGTGGCGCTTCACGGCCTGGCGGCTCACCCCGAGCTCGCGGGCAATCCTCCGGACGCTCAGCTTGCGCGTGGCGAGCTCCTGGGCGCGGGGTCCCACCTCGCCCTCGTAGTCTCGACCGTTCCGGCGGCTGTTCTGGATGACGTCGGCCTGACTCTTCGTCCGGAGCAACCCGTGGGCTTTCACCCACTGGTGAATCGATTCCTGGCTCGGCGCCGGCGAGTGTTTCTCCCGGAGGCGAGCCTCGACGCCGCGGCAGGAAAGCCGCTCGTCGATGTAGAGCCGCAGCGCCTCCTCGACCACCTCGGCCGGATACTCCGGGGTGCGGTTGGTGATCAACCCCTCGTCGTCGAGGATGTGCCAGGCGTAGGAAGCGCTCGTCCCCGCCGCTGCCGCGGCCTTCGCCGTCGAGGAGGTTGCCTTGTAGGTCTCGATGATCTGGGTGCGGTGCCAGGCGCCGTACCGGCGACGGCGATCAGCCGGCTTCTGCCGACAGAACCAGCAGGAGAGCACGGGCGGGATCACCGGCCGCTCGCCGCACGCCTGGCACAGCACCTGGCTCACTTACAGCGACTCCGCCAGGGCGAGCAGCTCCTCGACCGACTTGCCGGCGAGCGCCTCGTCCTTCTTCTGCTCGATGAGGGCGAGGATGCGCTTCTTCTTCTCCGCCCGATCGGCGAGGTCCCGAGCAGCGTCACGCTCGGCGACCCGGACGCGGATCACGTGGCGGACGATCTCGAACTTGAGCAGCAGCTCGTCGCTGCCGGTCGGCGCGGTCTTGTCGACAAAGGAGACCACCTCGGCCGCCTCCCGGGTCTGGCGATGGAGCGCGACGGCGATGCTGTCGAGGTTGGCGCGGTTGGTCGCGGACGTCAGGGGGAGATCCCAGAGATCCTCGACGGTGAGCTGGCCCTTAGGGGAGTCGAAGCGCAGCTTGAGGCGGCTGGCCCGCTCGAAGTCAGGGGCGGTGGTGAAGGTCGCGGCGGGGGCGGTGATGGGCTCGGACATGGGTAAGGCTCCTCTCTGGTATCGCTCTCCCGCCGAGGTCATCCCGGCGGGTCCCTGCTGGTCTAGAACGTGACCTTGATCGTGCGGGTGAAGCTCCCCCGGACTCGGCAGGTGACCGAATCGCGGCGGGTCGATGAGAAGCCGAGCCCGCTCAACTGCTCGTCCGAGTCGGCCGGCTTCATGCGGGCGCCGACGACCTCAAAGACCTTGCGGTGGGGCTCCAAGTCGGGGCGGAGGAATTCGTTGAAGAAGGGGCGGGCGCTCCCGTCGTTGCGGCAGCCTTCGAGCATGAAGAACAGGTGCCGGTTGCCGACCGCCTGGCCTTCCCAGAAGTTGGGGGAGTGCATGAGGAGGCGGACCCGGTGGAAGCTCTGGGTCTGGAGCCCCCAGGCGAGGCGGCCAGCCTGGCTCTCGGGGAGCGAACTGATGATCTCGACGCCGCCGGCATGCGTGTAGCGGAACCGAGCGACCTCTACCTCATGCCCGTGCTTCACGACCTGGGGATAGGCGTAGCGGCGCACCTCGCCCAGGTAGTCAATCTCGACCTCGAAGCCGGGGTCGACCGCCTCGCGGTAGCGATACTGGTGGACGAAGAGCCTGTAGTCCCCCTCCCGCATGCGGCTCCGGCTGGCGTAACAGATGTTCTCGACCGGCTCGCGGGTCTCTCCGCTCACATTCATGTCCACGTCGAGGCGGCCCCCGGAGGGCGAGGTCGAGCCCCGGGTCTGGAAGGAGATCTCGTACCGCCCGGGCTCCTGCATGTGGAAGTCGAGATCGTCCGTGTTCCGCCACGCCAACCTGCAGCAGAGGTCGCCGGTCACGTTCCCGCCCGCCCGCTTGACCCGCTCGCGGATCGCGTCGGCCAGTTCGCCGGCGTAGCTCCACGAGAAGAGGTTGCCCCACTTGAAGATCCGGCCGGCGGTCGGATCGCAGGGAGCGATCAGGCTGACGAAATTCCCCAGGTGGCGGTTCTCGACCAACACCTCGATCGACTCCGCCCGCGGGACGATCTCGGCCAGGAAGCGGTCCACCGGGACTTCCTCGACCTTGTCCAGGGTCTTCTTCCCGGCGCGTGCGCCGGCCTCCTGCGCCACGTCGTCGAATACGTCGCTGGCAACCGGCCGGGCCGAGCGATCGGCGAAGAGGACGGCATCCACGCCAACATCGCGGGCGGTCGCGAAACGCCGGTCGAGGGCTGAGAGCAGGCCGAGCCCCGCGAGGGTCTCCTTGGCCGCGGCTACCATGGCCGGGGTGACGAGCGCGGTGGGGCGCTTGTAGTTCATGGGCGCGACCTTTGCCTCGAAGGAAGCGACGGCCGCCTCCAACTCCTTGCCCTCGCTCAGGTCTACGAGCAGTGACCCGATCGCCGTGTTGCGGAAGCGGGAAACGGCACCCGAGACATCAGCCGTCCAGGCGAAGACGTCCTCGGCGGTCTCGTTGCCAGCGAGGGCATCGAAGCGGGCCTTGAGGTCGCGGAACTGCGTGATGGCCACCCGGTGTTCCTCGCCCCGGTAGAGGGAACCCTGGGCAATCAGGTCGAGGACAGTCTCAACCTCGGCCGCGCCGATCTCGCGCAGGCTCCGGAGGAGAACGTCGTGCCGCGCGCGCTGCTCGCCGAGCCAGGCGGCGATCCCGTCCTTGGCTCGCACGTGGCGCCGGTCGATGTTGACGAAGAAGTGGTTCCAGGTCCTGGTGGGCTCGGGGTTGTCGGAGCCGACCAGCTCGACGTTCTTGTCGATCCCTGCCGTCGCCTCGTAGTGGACGAACGGGCCCGCCAGCGGCTTGCTCTTCACGAGGGTCGAGAGGGCCGCCGCGACGGCGGCGTAGGCGGGCTCCTCGACCTCGATGTCCCACAGCGAGACGAGCTTGCCGTCCACTATCGAGACGACGGCGCCGGCGGTCCGGATGAAGTGGCGGCAGCAGCTACAGTCGTATTCCGTGCGCTCCCGGAAGATGGGGTTGGTGCCAGGCGGGAAGCTCGCGAGATACGTCGTCCAGAGGGCATCGCCATCGATCTCCACCTGGAACAGGGGCTGCTGCTGCATCTGCGCGAACTGGCTGGCGATGGCCGCCTTGAAGAGCTTGAAGTCAGGCACGGGAATCCTCCTCAGAAAGAGATTCGTGAGATCGGTATGCGTCCTCTACCGTGAGCCCGGTCAACTGGACCAGCGACTCGCGGGACTGGTGGGCGGTGTAGCCGGTGCGCTCCTCGAGCGCGACGTAGCGGGCGTAGAGGTCGGGGTGGTGGATGGCGCCGTTCCTGGCGTCCTGGCGAGAGCCGAGGATGCAGAAGATGCAGGAGAGGCGTTCGTTCCCCGAAGCGTAGGCGGGGTGCGGCTCCTGGCCGGCGCCGCGAATCGTGGCGAAGACCTCCTCGGTGGAGAGGTCGTGGATCGGCAGCCAGTCGAACCAGCGATGTCGCGACGTCGTGCCGCGGCTGTTCACCGACCAGGTGGCCATCCGGGACCGCCGCGGGCTCTCGGCCGCGCGCATCCCCATGCAGGTGACCACCGTCTCCGCTCCGGCCTGCCTCGCGTAGCGGCGGACCTCGCGCATGATGGGGTCCCGCTTGAGGTCCGAGGTGCATTGGCGGTTCGAGGCGGAGGGCCACGCTGGCACCTCCGGCCGCCGGCTGTAGCGGCGCTCTACGAGCTCCAAGAGAGAGAGCCCGGCCCGGGCCACGAGGAAGGGGAGCCCGGCCGCTGTGGCCTGCTGCTGCGCGTGCTCGAGCGCGCCGGGCCACTCCATCTCACCGAGCGAGGCGTGGACGACGAGGAGCTGCTCGCGCGGCACCACCTCGAGGAGGCGGATCAGCATCGCCTGCGAGTCCTTCCCACCGGAATGGTTGGCGACGAAGAGGGCGCCCTCGGCGATGCACGCTGCAGCCTGCTCCGGGCAGGAGATCATGATTCTTCCCCGCGCAGCTCCAGCTCCTCGTCGATAGCCTCCAGGGCCAGCCGGTCCTCCAGGCCGAGCGGCGAGGGGAGCGCCAGTAGCTCTCGCCGGCGCCGGGCGAGCTCGTCGACGTGGAGCTCGGTGATCGCCAGCTCCCGCCCCGTCACCGGGCCACCTCCCACCGGACCAGCGGGTGGAGTTCCCACCAGGAATGCCAGCCGTCATACCGGACAACCCCGCAGGCCTGGATCTTCTGGCCCTTCCGGGGGCGGGCCACCGGCAGCTCCGGCATGATCTCCAGCACCATGCAGAGGCTTCCCTGGCAAAGCTGGACGTGGATGTCGCCGTCCTTCTCCTTCCGGGTCTTCTGGACGAACCCGGTCACGCAGAGGTGGGTGTGGATGTGGGCGTTCGCCGGCGCCGTCACCAGGTCCGGGAACGCCATCGAGAAGTAGGCGTCCTCCTCGGCCGCCGCGGGCGCGGCCAGGGGGAAAAGCAGGAGAAGGGCGAGGAGGATGCGGCTGCTAATCGAGGGAGTGTTCATCGTCGTTGCCTTTCTGGGCCCGAGGGCCCGGTTCGACCGGAACAAGGCAACTCTATACGATCGTATAGAGTATGTCAACACCCCAGCCGGACCGGGAAGTTCCTACGCAGCAGCCACCTCCCCGCGGGCCACCGCCTTGAACGTCCGGCCGGCGAGAGCCGAGGCCTCCGCGATCGCCCGGACGGGATCGTCCGAGCGGACCGCCAGGTGCTCCTGGATCGCTGCGGGAGGGATCACTCCCTCCGGCAGGGCGGCGGCGAAGGCCTGAACCTCCTTCTCGAGGCCGGGGAAGAAGCGGAGGAACATCTGCCCGGCCTGCTCGCGGGTGGCGAGCCCGAAGTGGATGTGGACGTCGAGCCGGCCCTCGCCCAGGAGCGCGGCATCCAAGCGCTCGGGGGTGTTCGAGGTGACGAACAAGATCCGGCCCTCGGAGGCGAGCGGTCCGTCGAGCGCGTTGAGCATCCCCGAAAGGGTGACGAAGGAGGACTTCGAGCCGAGCTGCTCGTCGATGTCCTCGATCAGGAGCACGGCTCCGATCGGCACCCTGGAAAGGGTGAGGATCAGGTCCTTGTCGCTGAACTCCTTGCTGGTGAGGTCGAGGACGTAGAGCGGCAGGCTCAGGTCGTGGGCGATCGCGCGGACGAGGGAGGTCTTGCCGGTGCGCGGCGGGCCGAAGAAGCCGAACCCGAGCCGCCAGGGGATGCCGCGCTCGGCGTACCAGGCGCGCCGATCCTGGAAGAGACGGACGCGCTTCACGATTTCCCCAATGGTCTCGCCCGGGAGCACTACCGAGGAGAGTTCGCGGGGAACGCCGACGCCGATCCGATCCCATCCGCCTCGGCCATCGGAGAGGAAGGCGGTGTGGCGCCGGGAGAGCAACTCGCGGGAGAAGACCTTCGCCTGGTCCAGGAGCTCGGCGGCCCGCTCGCGGGGGGCGAAAGCCCGGAAGACATACCACTCGCGCGGATAGACCGACGCACCAGGTGAGGGCTCATCTCGCCGGCGATCGATCACCAGCAAGGTCCCCTCGTGCCGGAAGACGTGGGGGCCGATCCCCGGCTCGAAGTAGAGGAGCGGCACGCCCTCGCCCTCCTGGTGGAGGACATATGTCGAGAGCCGCTTGCAGGCGATGCCATAGGGGGTGTGGGCGAGCCAGAGCCCGAGCCACACCACCATGTCGCCGTCGCGGACCTCGATCTCGGACACGAAGCGCCGGCGCACGACGTCGGCGAGCAGCACCACGTAGCGGCGGCCGAACGCTACGAGCGCGGCGATCGCGCCCAGGGCGATGCCGCCGGAGAAGAACTGGTTGCTGAAGAGGGCGGACCAGTTCATACAGCCCCCACCGGGGAGAACTCCCACCCGCAGGCTTCGAGCAGGCGGCGGCAGAGGCTGGGAGTCCATGCGCCAGGCTCGCGGGCATCTGGGAAGACGACGTTCGCCTCGACAGGCGCGTCCGGTTTGATCTCGACCGTGACCGAGATGATCGGCAGCTCCTGGTCATCGATCGATACCGAGACGAAGCCGGGGAGGATTTTTACGAGAGCGACGAAGACCCCGCCTCCGGTCTTCTTGACCGAGCGGCCGCCACGCGCGACGAGCTCGTCGAGAGCCGGGAGCTCGGAGTTGAAATGGCACCGGGCCCGGACCTCGACCCGCTCGAAATAGATCTCGGCGTGCCCCAGGACCCAGCCGCCTCGGTTCGACGAGATGGTTGCCGATCGGATGGGGAAGAGATCGGGACCGGGCTCTATCTTGAGATCGCTGGAGGTGTCGACATCCGGATCTTCTACCCCGGAACGAATCGCCACCGCCTTCATCGACTGGCCTCCGCCGGCGCTGGCCAGGGGTTCGCCGGCACCAGGACCGTGGAGCTCTTCAGGGTGAAGACGCTGCCGGTCTCATCCTCCACACGGAGCATGTAGAGCTCGTCACCGGGGGCGAAGATCACGTCGTCGACGCGGTAGCTGGTGCCTTCGGGGTGGCGCACATAGTCCCCCGGGGCCCAGGGCGAGGCCGCATCGGCGAGCGCGGTCCGGGCTGCTGTGAAACGTCGCTGCGCGGCGGTGAAGGCGGCTGAGGCCTCCTCCAGCTCGGCGCGGCAGATCTCGACCTCCACTTCGTCGACGTCCTTCATGGTCTCTCCTCGGGGTTGAAGTAGCGGAACTCCAGGCGCCAGACCGCGGGGTTGGAAGCCGCTGGATATTTCGGATTGATGGTGTCCCAGAGACGCAGGTAGTTCTCCCGCGAGGTCCGGTTGTCCCACTCATGGCCGGGGGTGCGATCCAGGTCGATCAACCCCAACTCCTGCGCTTCGCCGGCGGTCTGGGGGATGCCTTCGGCCATGGCGTCCTCGTTGGTGATGTCGAGCAGCAACTCCGCGCGGACCTGCGTCACCGGGAGCCGGAAGCGGCACGCCCACTTGGGCATGAAGATCGACGGCCGCCACGCAAAACCGCTGGTGCCGGTCCATTGGTACTCGTCCCCTGGTTCTGCCCGGTAGACGATCCGGTCTCCCTGCGCTGGCTTCCGCCCTCCCGGGCATAGAGGGTGATCAGCGAAAGGGGCTCCCCACGTTTCCCGCGCCCAGAGCGTGTCCCCGGCCCAGCACGGCGGCCGGCGGAAGCTCTCCCCATACTCTCCCGCAGCCGTCCATCCACGGATGCTGAGTTTGCCGGCAGGGGTGAAACAGGTCTTGCCGGTGCCGTCCAGCCGAACGAAGGGAAGCCCGCCGTCCTTCACCAGCCGACGGGTTTGAAGCTTCCAACGGCGCTGGAGCGCCCGGATCATCGGCGCCGAAAAGAGCATCGGGACCTCGCGACCGCAAGCGCTCACGGCTCTTCCTCTGGGCGGGTGAAGATGTAGGCGACCGCGATCACCAGGACGATCCGGACCGCCGCCTCGGGCCACGTCACGGCGCACCGCCCGGGAACTGGTGCCAGAGCTTGCCATCCAGGTGCTCGCCGGCGGCCTGCTTCCCCACCGGCCGCATCAACACGTCGCCGGCGCCCCACCTGCCGGGCTCCGCGCCCTGGCTTCCCGGCTCCCACTTCTGCCGGTGGACCGCTTGGCCGTTGCCGTTGTCGCAGACCCATACGTCGCCGAAGCTCCCCGTCGCCCCTTCGTTCAGCGGGGCAAACTCCCCCCATTGCTTGAAGAAGAATGCGACGCCGGCCGCCACCGCCTGGTCGCGGGCCGATCTAAACCAGGAGGGATGCGGCGCTCGAGCGCGATCGCGGGGCCGGCTGCTCTCCCCGCCGGCGATGATCCAGTTCAACCCCGGGCCGCGCTGGCCGCGGGGCGGGTTGAAGCGGTGGGACCCGCTCCAGCCGTACTCGCGCGAGCAGGCGGGACAGGTCTTCTGGTAGGGGCCCGGGAAGTAGCGCCGGCAGAAAGAGCACTGCCAGGCGATCGACAGGCCGGCCCGAAAGTCGATCCCTCCCAGGGAGGGCTCGTAGGAGCACCCCAGAACCGGGGCGGGGATGTCCAGGATATAGGGGAGGCGCTCGTCGAAGCGCTGCTGATCCTCGGCGCTGAAGAGGAACCAGGCATGCGCCGGCCACCCGCCGGGCTCCAGCCAGCGGGCCGGGAGCCACTGGCGAGCGGTCTCAACCCGTTTCGTCAGGAGCAGCCAGTCGAGCTGGGGGGTGTCTTCGATCAGCGCCCAGAGCTTCGGCCGCTCCTGCTCGGCGATCGGGTGATCCTCCCCGATGTCTGCCATGCTGGCAGTGAAGACGCGGGGCCGGCGGCCGAGTTCGGCCGGCAACGTCGTCGCCCACCGGCGCGGGCTGTTCTTCCCGCTCCAATGTGCCTCGCCGAAGACCCGGCGGGGTCCCTGCTTCTGCCAGAGGTCCGGCCCTGATCCGCCTCCCTCGGTCCAGCCGTAGCGCTCGGCCTCCCGGGCGGCGTAGCAGAGGGCGCAGCCGGGGCTCACCGGCCAGCATCCCCACCAGGGGTTGAACGTTGCGTCGGTCCAACCGATCCCCGATTTCTCACCCATGGCCCACGCTCCCCAGCAGCACGTCGTCCGGCACGTCGATCGAGAGCGGCTTGCCGTCCTGGGCGCGGACCTCGAAGCCTCCCGCTTCCCGGAGGATCAGTACGGACCCACGACCGGTGCTGCGTTCCCAGGTACAGAGCGCATCGAGCAGACGGGTGATGGCCGCCTGCACTTCAGGATCTGGATGTCTCTCCATCGCTATCTCCTCCTCCCGGTGATGCGGTCGGTCCGCTCCCGGGTTTGTCTGTGCTCCTCGTTGAGCGCCCGGATCTCGGCGACCGGTGCTCCGGAGCCGAGGCAGGACGCGGTCTTCCCCTTCATGGCGGGGTGGTCGGCGAGGCGCCCCCCCTGCACAGGGACGTCGGTCCGGCAGAACGGGCAGGGGACCTTCACCTTCGCCTCTTGCTTCGGCTGCTGCCCCGGCCCTTCTTCTGGTACCCGCCGGAACGCTCGACAGCCGCACTGTAGGCGGGACACCTCTCGTAGACCTGGGCCGCGGAGAGGGAATCCGGGTGCTGCGGGTCTGGTCGATGGTGGAAGCCGTAGGCCCCCCAGCAGCCAGGGGGCTTCTTCGGGCAACCGCAGAGGTCGGTTCCCAGCGTCGGGACGGGGATCGGCTCGTCGATCGCGACCTGCCAGTAGTCCTCGATCGAGTCCTGGCCGGGCTCTCTCATCGACGCAACCTCCGCATGAGGCCAACCACGATGCCGTCGATGGTGAGCTCCTCTGGAGCGACATAGATGGGGTCCAGTTTCGGATGCGCCGACATCAACCTTACCCTGCCGTCGTGGTGGATATAGAAGCGTCTCAGAGTCGCCTCGTCTCCGATCCGCGCCACCACCATCTCGCCCGTCTCGGCCACCGGCCGGCGCAGGACGATCACGAAGTCTCCGTCGAGGATGCCCTCCGCGATCATCGAGTCGCCGATCACCCGCAACACGTAATGCTCGGCAGGCTTGCCGTCGACCAGCTCCTTTGGAACGGAAATCCTTTCTTGTTCCATGAATAAATCCTTTCTAGGCTAGAAGGTCCGGGTTGACGGACATCGTCTCCGTGTTCTTCCCCAGCAGCAGCCCGGCGGTCCGAAGCGCAGACAGCGCGTTGCGGAACCCCCCGCTGTACCCATAGCCGGTGGCAGCCGCGAGGTCCTGGCCGTTCATCGGGCCGCGGTCGATCAGCGTCCGCAGAACGGCGCGCTCCGCTTTGCCCAGGGAGGGGTGGTTGAGCCAGTAGGCCACCAGCTCCTCGCCACGCGGCAGCTCGTCGTAGAGCCCGTCGGCCGCGGCCAGCCCCGCGTCGGTGATCTTCATCACCTCCTCGTTGCCGCCGACGATCAGGCCGCTCGAGCGGAGGGAGCTCAGGGAGTTGCGGAACCCCCCGCTGTAGCGGTAGCCGGCGAGGAGCGAGAGCTTCCCCTTGTCGGCGCCGTCCGGATTCTGGGCGAGCACGCCGAGGACCGCGATCTCGCACTTGCCGAGCTTGGCGCCGTCCCCGCGGGGGAGCAGCGGGGGTGAGGATCGAGGTGGAGGAGGAGCCGGCCGTGGAGATGGCGCAGCGGGCGCTGAGGCGGGCGCAGCAGCAGGGGGCGTACCTTCAGCCGACGCGGTTTCCTTCCGGAGGCGGCCAGCCAGGCCTTCGAGATCCTTGCCCCTCTCCTCGAGCTCCCGGCCGAGGTTCTGCATCGCTCGGCCTCGCATCTCCAGGTCGTGGATGGTGCCGGGGTGGAGCGGCCCCGCCGGCCGGCCGGGCTGCTTCTTCGGCACCGCCTCGAGCTGCCGCTCCAGCGTCTCGATTCGGCGCCGGTCCCGGGAGGCCTGCGCCTCCAGCTCCCTGATGCGGGCCCGGAGCTCCTTGGGGTCATCGGCCTTCGCCTTCTCGATCGTCTCTGCCATCTTGGAGCGGATCTGCTCCAGGTTGACGTCCGCCAGGGTCGCCGCCCGCTGAGTCGCGGCGCTCTTGCGCAGGCGAGGGGTCTGGCCCGAATCGAAGGTATGCGAGAGGCGGAACCTGATGCGGACCGTCTTACCGAGGAAGAGGGGGGACCAGATCCATGCCTCTCCCTTGTTGAGCGAGGAGAGGGAGGCCAGAATCTCTTCCTTCTCGCCGTGATACTTGACCCAGTCTTCAATCGCCTTCCGGTCCTGGGGAGACGTCGCCTGCATGGCGATCAGGGTTCCCGCCTGGGTCAGGACGCTCTTGTTGATCGAGGCGCTGCGCTGGGTGATCATCGTGATTCCCAACCCGCGGGCCCGGCCGCGGCGAACGATGTTCTCCATCGCGCGCAGGAGCTGAGGCTCGACCCCCTTCTCGGAAGTCGCCCCCCGCATCGTCTGGGGCACGTAGTCGTCGGCCTCTTCGAGGAAGAGGTGAAGCGGCTCGGTGTTGCGGTGGTAGAGGCGCCGGGAAAAATCGAGGAGGAACTGTTTCTTGGGCGCCTCGTTCTCGAAGTCGGAGAGGTCGATGACGCAGGAGACCCTCTGGTCTACGACCAGGTCCGCGATGACGGTCCCTCCGCCGCGCTCCAGGGGAACATCTCCGTGACGGCCGCCAAAGATCGGGATGGGGAGCCCCGGGTCACCGGGCTCGCGGCCGGCGCGGAGGCCCCACCAGGAGCCCACCGGGTCGATGACGACGAATGGCGCGCCGGCGGCGAACATCTCCTCCGCCATGACGCGTCCAGCATTGGTCTTGCCTGCCCCCTTGACAGCGAGGAGCGCGAACGTCTCCGTCACCGCCTCCATAGGCAATGAGAGGTCTTCAGAAACCTTCAGATCCCGGCTCTTCATGCCGCTGCCTCCTCGGGGATGCCTCGCCGGTTGAGCACCCGCATGGCGGCGTAAAGCTTCCGCTGCCTGGCTCGATACTCAGGCCGGCCCCACTCCCGCTTCTTGGTGGTCTGAAAAGAACGGAACTCCAGGGCGAGACGCAGCTTGTCCTTCACCCGGTCGGTGCGCAGGTAGGGTTCAATCGCTCGGAGGAAGGCCTCGGCCTTGCCCGCCGCGAGCGTCCAAGTCCACGCCGGCTGCCGTCTGGGGCGCTTGCCGTAGGCGGGCTGGAGCCACCCTGGCCATCGCTCCTGAAAAAAGTCCAGGATCTGGCGGTCGGTGTTTCCCACGATGACCAACAGTCTGTAGGTCTCGTCCTGATTTCGGACGGCGAGCGTGATCGTGCCCTCACCCTCGAAGAGGCCGGCCGCCCAGATCAGGTCCACGTCCGAGATCACAGTCCCGCCTCCTTCCGGTCGATCGAGTGCTGGTTGGCCCGCCGCCAGAAGCCGGGCTCATCGCCGCGCATCAGGAGGAGGTGGGCCACCACCTCGTCGGTGGGGACCATGGCGCCGGCGAAGGTGCCGTGGTAGTAGGCGAGCGGGTGCAAGCAGAGCGTGCAGGAGGGGTGATAGCTGCCTTCGGAACCGGGGAGAAGGACCACCGTCGGCCGCAGCCGGCGGAAGAGGTACACGGCTCGGCTCCGCCGCGAGCTCTCCATGAAGCAGCCGGTCAGGCAATAGCTCTTCATCTGGTGCTCGCTCACCAGCCCACCCAGCAGCATCATGGCGCGCGCCTCGGCTTCGAGATCCCAGGTCTGGAGACCCGCGTGCATCGTGTCGAGCAGCATGCGCCAGCGGTTCAGCCCGTCGAGATGGACCCCCCAGCGGTTGTAGACACTCTCGACCTTGAAGCCCGGCGCCCCGGGCTTGCCGTGCCAGAGAATCGTGATCGTGGTCTTGAGCCGCGCCGACCACCAGGTGTTCCGGACCTGCAGTTGCTCGTCGACGTCCGTAGAGGAGCAAACCCGGAGGGAGGGCTCGGTGACCCCCAACGTAGCTCCCTCCCAGTCCCGGGCCCGGCGGTGACCTTCGGCCATAGCAATCCGGTGGTCGTGAACAGGAATCGGAACTCCGGCGAGCTCGCCCATCTCGATCGCCGCCGTCTGGATCGTTGCGACCGCTTCTTCCCAGGTGACCGGCGGCATGATCACCCTCCCGCCGAGCGAGCGACAGCGGTCGCTCTGGTGGTGGCCGCCGGAACCATCGCCGTCGGGGTCGCCTTGCGAGGCCTTCCCCGGCGGCGGCCGGCGGGCTTGGGCTCCGAGATCACGTAGGCGAGAGCGGCGGGGTCGAACGCCGTGGCCCGGCTGCAGGTGCCATCCGGCATCTCGACCATGATCGAGTAGCCGTTGCGCAGCAGGTCCTCCACCATCTTCGCCGCGGTGGCGCGCTGCTCGTCCGGAACGCCGGGCCCGAGGTCGAGCTTCAGGTCGCCGGCGCCGACGTTGAGGATGCCGAGGGTGCCGGTGGAGTCCTCGAGGCCGATCACCGGTCCACCCTCCGCAGATCGAGGCCGGTGTCGTTGATGCCGGCGCCGTTGCTTGCGATGAACACCTCATAGACGAGGACCGGCTCGCCCTCGTCCTGGAGCCCGTAGCGGGCCAGCCACCGGCCGCCCTCGAAGATCGTCCGCCGGGACAGGATCTCCTTGCCGTCGGCGTCGAAGGGATCGTAGCCGAGCACCAGCGCCTCGACCCGCTCCTTGGCATCCTCGTCGAGCGAGGCCGCCGGCGCCGGCGGAGGGACCGCTCTGGAACCGCGGTGCTCACCTTCGAACGGCAGGTCCGGACGGCGGATGCGGCCCTCGGGCGAGGCCTGCCAGGCCCGGACGCGATCTGCCCACTCGGCCGCGCGGTCCGCGATCTCCGCCGAACCGGCCAGGCGCGCCATCTCGGCGTAGGTGGCGATCGCCGCCGGCGCGCAGATGTCCTGACCCCTGATCAGGAAGACCGGCTCGTCGTTGCCGAAGGCCGTGGAGGTCTCCCCCAGGATCGCCCGGGCTGCGAAGGCCCGAGCCACCGCCAGGCGCTGCTCGGCGCGCGCAGGGTTCACCCCGAAGAAGCCCACCACCGCCGAGAGGATCGCCTCCTGCCGGTTCTCGGACTCGAAGGCGTCGGCGAGCTCGCCGAGGAAGCGGTGGATGTGAACGTCGGGATGCGCGGCCGGGTCTTGGATACGGTTGTAGTCGTCTCTCGCATGTCGCATGTTGCCCCCCTAGTCGAATAGGCCGCGGACCACCGGGCCCGCGGTCGTTGACGGTCTTGCCTTCGGCGCGGGAGCATCCTTCTGCCCCCGCTTCTTCTTGGGTCGGTCCGGGATCAGTCCTCCGCACCGGACGAGCCACTCGGTGACGTTCCAATAGGCGCGGCTGGTGCCGCGGTAGGGGTCGGGCAGGATCTCCATGCCTACCCGGCGGGCGGCCTCGAGGGGGAGGCTCGCGCGGTCGGTCACCGCCCGGATCTCGGTCCAGGCGCCGATCGGCACGAACCACACCTCGCCCGCCTTCCGGAACTCGATCACGAAGCCCGCGAGCAGTCCTTCGTCCGCTGCCTCGCGCAGCGCCTTCTCCTGGTTGGGCTCGACGTTGCTGAAGGGGAGAGAGATCCCGTCCACGCTCTTGAGCTCCAGAGCGAAGGTGATCACCGGCTGCACCTTGAGCGGCGCGGAACGCCCGAGGTGGTCCTGCAGGTCGATGGCGCCGGCAGAGAAGGGAGCGGGAACGGCCAGGAGGATGTCGTATCCCGCCTTGGAGGTGAACCGGACCCAGCGCAGGGCCGACTTGACCCAGTCCGGTGCCGGCTCACGGAGCCGCTGGCAGAGCTCCTCCACCAGGCTCACCAGCCGCGGCGCCTCATAGGCCGGTGGCGTAGGGGTCCGCAGCTTGCGCCGGTAGACCCCTCGAGGCACCGAGGCCAGAAATTGCGCCTCGAAGTCTTCGCCTGGCCGTTCCCGCTTCTTCCCGGTGGCCATGGGTTAGATGGCCCCCCGGCGCCGCCGCGGCCGAGTGATCGGGGTGGGCTCGACCGGCTGGGGCTCGACCTCCTCCTCACCCTGCCCTTCCCAAGCCTCGGCGCCTTCGGTCCCGGCCCAGGGGTTCGGGCCCGGCACCGGCGGCGGTGCTTCTTCGGCCACCGTCTCCTCGTCGAGCTGCTCTCGCTCCTCGGCCGTCGGCTCCTCCACCACCTCCGCCGGCTCTTGGTCGAGACCCTCCTCCTCGACATCGGGCTCCTCCTGGCCGGCGGCCTGCGCCTCCTCCCAGCTCATGAGGCTGCCGTAGGACTCGGCGACCCTCGCCAGGATGACCGGGTCCTCGAGGTAGGTGAGGGCCGAGTTGTCGCGGACCCCTTCGTAGGTTCCGCCGACCTCGAGGAGCGCCACGCCGGTGATCTGTTCGGGCAAGCGCTTCTCGCCGGAGAACCTCAGCACCACCGGGAGGACGCCCTCCTCATCGTCGACGAAGGGGACCCGGAGGTCGGCGATCCTGGCCTCGCGGTAGGAAACCCTCGGCTCCTCCTCGGGAGCGGCAGCCGACTCCTCTCCTTCAGCCTCGCCGCCCTCGCCCTGCTGCGGCAAGTTGCCGCCGCGATCGAGCACGTGCCGGGCGCGGATCATGAGCCGCTCCGGAGGGTCGACCAGATCCGGCCGGCCGGTCACCAGCTCGCCGTCGTCACCCAGAGTGAGCTCGGAGGCCGCGAGCAGCGTGTCGATCGAGAAGCCCACCCTCGCCGCGGCGAGAAGCCCCTGGGGAAGGAAGCGCTCCACCACCTGCAGGCGGTTGCCGTGGAACGTGCAGATCGACTGCTTCACCTCGGCCAGCAACTCGACGCTCGGGAGCATGATGTCCGGCAGCTCGACCATGTGGACGCCGCGCTCGCCGCGATCGCGGCGGTGAGCCGTCACCATCCACTCGCCGAGGATCGCCCAGGCCTCCTCGTCGTCACCCAGGGCCAGGGGGAGGCGCATCCAGCCGGCGAGCTCGCGCCGGCCCTCCCCGGGAGCGGAAAGGTCGAGGTCCTCGAGGTAGCGCTTCTGGAGCACGGGCGGCTGCGGAGGGTCGCCCCCCTCCTGCTTCTTCCGCGCCCAGGCAAGGGCCGAGGAGCGAGCGTCCCCCGGCCAAATCGAGATAAACGTCTCGGGGATAGGCCGGCCGGCGGCGGCGAGCGCTTCCGCCACCACCGCCGGCGCTGCGAAGAAGACCTCGGCGTTGTCGGCTGACGGGGAGCGGCTCGGCCGCGGCGGCCGGCCACCATCCTCCTCGCCGTCCTCCTCTTCCTCCTCGTCCGGATCGTCGGGCATCTCCTCGCCCCGCTTCGCCGCGGCGCGGATCGCCGCCCGTTCGTCATCGCGCAGCCCGGGCATGTTGACGAACGCCCCTTGCAGGACCTCCTCGAGGCTCATCTGCGGCGCGGTCCGGCCCTGCGCTTCGTGCTGGATCACCTCGTCGAGCCGGAAGAGCTGCTTCTTCATCGCGGCGGCCAGGCCCCGGGAGCGCCGGACCTCGGTGGCCACCATGTCCGACTCGGCGTCGATGTTGGCCAGGGTAGCCATGATGTCCTCGGTCTTGTCCCTGGCCTTGAGCAGGCCCTTGGACGTCTTGCGATCGCCTTCTTTCGGCATCGCCTCTCCTTTCGCAGTCCGGGGGCATAGACGTGGATGTCGAGCCGCGCCCCCGGGGACGGCCCGAATCTCGGTTGACGCCAACTGTCCAGGGGACCTACCATCCAGGGTGTGGAAGAGCCGGCCCCCCGGCTCAACTGCAAAGCCTTCGGCGGCCAGCCTCTCCCCGTTTGCCTCGAACGGGTGACGCTGGCCTCCTTCCTTTACTGGAGATCTTCGAACGACGCCAGCCACAGCGGCGGGTTCGGCTTCTCCGCGAGCGCCTCCTCGAGCAGGCTCCCGATCGTCAAGCGGGTCGAGCCATCCGGCGGCCAGGGCGCGGACGCGTCCGCCGGCTCCGGCTCAGGGACAGAGTCCGTCCTCTCGCCGGTGTAGAGGCGATAGCCTTCGACCGCCTCCTCCGGATTCCGGGCGCCTATCAGAAGCTGCCCGACCCGGTACGCCACGACGCGCTGTTCCTCCGTTGAATTCGCCATCTGGCCCCTCCTTCCGGGCTCAACTGCGGTTAGTCTATACAAGCCCGATAGATTTGTATAGAGTATCTCAACCGGGGGGATCAACCCCCATCCGAGACCCAGAGGAGAAGGAAAGGACGGGACCATGGCGGAGAAGCTGAAGTTCTACCGGATCGATGAGATTCCCAAGGGTGTCCTCGACCGCTTCGATGCGGCGGCCGACGAAATCCGGACATCGATCAGAAGCAGAGGCGGCAGCCACGTGTCTGAGACGGCCGCCTTCGTCGCCCTGATGCGTGGCGTGGATCTCGACGACGCGATCACCGTCGGCCAGGCCCTCGCGGGTGCTCAAGGGCCGGGGGAGGAGAGGATCTCGAGAGGGTTTCACATTCCGCTCGCCGAGAAGACGCGACTCGTAGAGGTGGCCAACCGACGGGGGATCAAAGTCGGCGCCATTGGCAAGCTGGTGCTCATCGCGCGGGCCGAGAGGCTCACCGAGACCATTGAGGCTGGTCTCGTGGCGATGGGACACCGTGCCGCTGCCACCCTTCAACAACCGGCAGAAGAAGTCCCGGCGTAGCCGGGGGGAAGGAAGCCGAAGGCACCATGACCACAGAGACAACGGGATTCGAAGTCTGGGGGGGCGGCGACGTCCGATCAAAGAACATCGGGCCCGCCGCCGGGGACCATCTGCTGGGCCGGGTGGGGGCACCTGGTCTCTACAACTTCCTCGGGGAGAACGCCAGCGGAAAGAGCCACCACCTCCGCATGATCGAGCTCCTCCAGCAGGACCGGGTCTTCCGGTCCGACGCCGACATCACCCACGGAGAGATGCACGCCGTCTTCGAGATCGCGCTCGCGAAGATCGCGTTCCGGTCGTTGCCCACGGGGGAGATCGTGGAGCCGGAGCGCACCGGGCTCGACACGCTGCCGCCGATCGAGACGATGCCGGCGCCCATCGACCTGATCATCAGCGCCAACAACCTCGGCCTCGACAACCAGGAGGGACGCGCGCGAGTCCGCCTGCAGAACCTCCTCCTCTACTCCCCCATCCCCTCGACCGAGGAGATGGTCCGCCGCCTGGCCCGGGTGCTCGAGGGCCGCGCTTTCGAGATCGACCCCGGCACCGATCGCCGGAAGCTCTGGACGACGCTCACCGAGAAGGCCAAGGGCGAAAACAAGCGGGTGAAGATCGAGCCCTTCCGCTCGACGGAGGAGATCCTGGTCTTCCTCCTCGCACGGGACCGCGAGGGCGTGCTCGACGATCACGGCGCCCTGATCGACCTGCTCAACAGCCAGGGCAACAGCGGCGAGAAGGCGGCGGCGCAGCAGCGGTTCATCGTCGCCGAGGCCGCCGGCCGCCTCAAGGAGACGCTGGACTCGGTGGCTCGCCGCCTCGGCATGAAGGTGGACGCCGCCCTGGTCTCCAGCCTTCGCGACCGAGCCGGGAAGCCGGCCCCCGACGGCGAGGTCCTGCAGCAGGCTCGGGTGGAGGTGGCGACGAAGCGCACCGAGCTGCGGGGCCGTGCCCAGGAAGAGCAGCGGCGAGACGCCCTCCGCGCCAACCACGGCACCAAGCCCGACACCGCCCCCGCCGAGGAGCTGCTGGCCAAGGCGCGGCTCGCCAAGACCGCGGCCGACGAGAGGGTGAGGATGGCGGGCGAGGCCTTGGCCGCGGCGCGCCGGGCGCTCAACGATACCCACGACCGGACCGCGAGCCTCACCAGCCGCGTCATGGAGGGATACAACCTCTGGAACGACTCCCTGGGCGCGATCGACACCTGCTTCGGGCTGGATCAGCCGGGCGGAAACGAGATCGAGGACGTCTTCAAGGTGCCGGACGTCGAGCTGCTCCGCGAGAAGGTGGCGGCCGAGCGCCAGCGCCTCGAGGTCTTGGTCGAGATGGTCGCCGGCGGCCAGGCCGACGTCGCCGCGGTCGCTGCGCGGGAGGCGGAGGTCACCCGCCTGGCCGAGCAGCTCCAACAGGCCGAGGCCGCGGCGGCGGAGGCCGCGGAGCTGGCTCTCGCGCGGGAAGCGGAGGTGGACGACGTCGTCGAGCGCGCCCGCAAGTGGGGCGAGACCGAGGGGCTCCTTGCCGCTCCGATCCCCGGCGCCACGCAGGAGGACGTCGCCGCGGCCGAGCAGCGGGTCCGGGACCTCGAGGCGGATGACGAGCTCTACCGTGCCGCGCAGGACTACCAGCGGGCCGCCGCGGCGCACGACCAGGAGGAAGAGATCTTCCGCTGGTTCGAGGGGGTCGCCGCCGACTATCGCAAGGCCGCCGGCGAGAGCTGGTCCCACCTGGGGGCGATCGTCACCGAGTCCCTGTCCCTGCCCTGGCTCACCGTCGAGGGGATGCGGATCAAGCTCCACTACTCCAAGACCACGATGCGCCTGCGCCAGAGCTTCGACGAGCCCGCGGAGGTCCGCGATCTTGACGACCAGGACGCCATCAGCGAGGCCGAGCTCCACGAGGCCTGCCTGAAGCTGATGCTCCAGAAGAGGGAGAAGCTGGGCGGCATCCTGGTGGTCCCCGGCCGGGTCCTGCACCCGCTGGACTTCCGGCGCCGGCGGATCTTCTCCGGCTGGGCGGCGAAGGCCGGGCTGGTGGTCTTCTCCGAGCGCCCGCGGTGGGAGAGCGATCCAGAGAATCTGGTCCTCGAGTACATGGAGCCCCTCTACGAGGAGGCGGTCTCGTGAAGCGCGAGCACCGCTGGCGCGATGCGCAGGGAGGGCAGTGGCGTGCGGTCGCCGAAGCCGGACAGCCGTCGAAGATCGAGAGTCGGGTGGGAGAGGACGGGGACTGGATCTTCTGGGCCGGCGCGGACGTCGCCGATGAGGTGCTGATCCTGGCGGGCAAGCTCGAGGATCTCTTCGAGCGTCCCCGCCTCCTGACTCTGGGCCGGCCGATCGAGATCCAGGGCCGCGAATTCTTCGCCGCCGGCGCGCAGCCGCTGGAGGATGCCGCGGGCTCCTGGGTGCTGGTGCTGATGCCCCCAAAATCCCAGTTCGGGATATCCGACCGGATCTCCTCTCTGGGGCCAGCCAGCGAGCGCGACCTCCTGGACGAGGCGCTGGCCTCGCTCACGGTTCTCAGTACGCGGTACGACAAAGAGCGGGGGGACCACTTCTACGCGACGAACCGGGCTCTCGCGGAGCTCGGGCACATCCAGGAGATCCGCTTCCCCCAACCTGCAGGCAGGAGCGCCTCGCGGCGCCGGCGGGTTGCATCATGACCGGCCGGCGCAGCGATGGGCGTAAGATCCGGGTCTTCGTCCTTGACGAACAGATCCGCGACGGCGGGGGAGCACGGTGATCCCCGTGGCCATAGAGCGCGGTAGGGAGGGGCTCCCCGACTCGCTCGAAGACCTGGTCCGGGCGTTCGAGCAACACCAGGCGCGGCAACGGCCAGCCGCGCCACGACAGGAGGAAATCAAGGGCGACGGCGCCGCTGCGAGCCGTCGGCAACCCAAGACACGCAGCAGGAAGGAACCGAAGAAATGACCGATACCAAGAACACCGCGGAGGCGCCGGGGGGCGGCGCCGGCCGCATCCTCGACATTCGCTTCGACGGACCTCCGGGCCACCAGAGCGGACGTTTTGTCGAGGTGGAGATCGACGGCGCCGGCGTCGGCGTCGGAGAGTGGGTGGAGGACGGCAGCGACTGGCTGCTGCGCATCCCTTCGATCGTGGTGCTGAACGCCGAGAGACGGGAGGACCAGCCGAAGCTCGCTTTGGCCTTCGCCGTGGCTCAGGAAGCGGCCCTCCTCCTCGACTCGATCGACCGCAACGGCATCACGGGCCTCGACCTCTCGACCTACTCGCGGCTGCGCACGACCGCGGAGTCCTGGATGCAGGCCTGCGGCTTCTCAGCCGAGGACCTGGACCGCTGGCTCGACCAGCTCTCGACCACGGAGTTGGCGCCGGGGGTGCCCGTCACCGCCACCGGCACCGGTGAACGCCGCCTCGCCCTCGTCGTGCAGGGCCGCGGCGCCGAGGTCGCGGACGAGATCGAGCGGCTGGCCACGGTGCCGCCGGCTGCCGGGATCTACCGCGAGGACGGCGGCCGGGCGGTGGTGCGGGTCCTCCAGGACGCCAGCAACGAGAAGGAGCAGTGCTACCGGCTGCGCATCGTTCGCGTCCTGGATCAGCCGCGGATCGGCCCCCGGTGGATGGAGGGCGAGGAGTTCGAGGTGGACAAGGTGCGCGACGCGCCAGCCAACCTGCTGATCTGGTCGCTCGGCCAGCCGCGGCCGGAGGACCTCGAGGGCATCTCTCCCGAGGCCTGGGAGACGGCGTCATGAGGTCGCCCGGACGGGAGCACAGCCCGCTCGAAGCCCCTGTGGTCACCTCGATCGAGGAGCGCCAGCAGCTCGATCGCTTTGCCCAGGCCGCGGCCGAGGATTTCCGGCAGCACCCAGAGCACTGGACCTTTTCCGACGCCGAGATCCACCCACTGCTCTTGGGAATCCGCTGGGCTGCCGACAACACCGCAGTGTTGGTCTGCCGCCTGGACGAGTACTTCCGCCCCCTGGTCTACGGAGACCTCCTGCCCACCATGCGCAGGGAGCACGGCCACAGCGCGGCGCTCTGGTCGTTCGAGATGCTCGAAGCCATCAGCGGGCTTTCCCCTGCGCAACTCGCAGACGAGCTCGACGATCTTCTCCTCCGGGTGCTCCGGGTCTTCATCCGGATGATCGGCATCGACGCCGGGCCCGGCCGCATCATCACCGACGAGATCGCCACGTCGGCCGCGAGCACCGTCCGCCGAGTTCTAGGGACGGAGGAGCTGCCGATTGACGAGGAGTATCCGGACCGTTCATGGATGCCGCGGGCCAGGATCTTCGACCTCGCCGGCGGCGGCGCCCTGGTCTGTCGCGAGCCGATCCCCGGCGTCACCCACGAGATGACGGGAGAGGAGGCCCTGTACTACACCCGCCAGGGCCTTGGGCTCCACTTCGTCGCCGAGTCGATGAGCCGGTCGACGGCCCGGGCCATGGCCTCCTCGCTCGGAGGCGTACTGGCCGACGAGATCACCGAGATCGCCCGCCGCGCCGGCGTGGCGCTTCTCCCCCTCCCCCCTTATGAGCCGGATTCCGGCGAGATCCCCTCCTATCTCACTCGGCACCCTGAGCTGGCCGAGGAGGCGCGGGAGCTGGCCGAGGAGGCGCGGGAACAGGGAGCCGACCTATGAGCCCCTTCTCCCGCCCTCGACGCTCGATCACCCAGCAGGACCTCTTCGACCTGGTGAAGGCCGCCGAGAAGCAACACCAGGCAGACAAGAGGGAGTGCCCCCGCTTCAGCCCCGGATGGCACCGGGCCGATGCGGCGCTGAAGCAGCTCAAGGAGTTGAAGCAACAGGTCCGGGCCCACATCTCGGCAGGAGGTCAGCGATGAGCAGCCCCTGCCCGATCAAGGACTGCCCCCGGGATGCCAAGGATGGCCACCTGATGTGCCTCACCCACTGGCGCATGGTTCCCGACGCCATCCAGTCGCGGGTCTACGCCACGTGGAAGGAGCGCCTTGGCAACCCCCGCAGCGAGGCCGCGCGCGAGGCCCACGAGCGGGCCAAGGCCGACGCCGTCGAGGCGGTGGAAGTCGCGCTCGGCATCCGCAAGTCGGCCAGAAAGGGCCCGGCATCCAGCCGCGCCCCGGTCTTCAACCGCAGGAACCCAGGAGGAGCCCACCATGGATAAGCCGTTCGCCGGGCCCGACAACCCGGAGACCTCCACCTGCTGGGACTGCGGTCATTCCTGGACCAAGGGGACCGACGGCAGCCACTCCTGCACCCAGGTCCTCCAGGCGCGCCTCGCCGGCGCCTGGTACATCGCCCACCAGGGCAACCCCTGCATCCTCTGCGGACTCCCCGAAGAGCGGCAGGGCATCGGCGGGTGCACCGCCACACCGCGGCAGATCTGGTCGGCGATCGGCAACCTGGCCGACCGCTCCCAGGCGCTCTTCGATGAGGGAGGGCGCGACGTCGAAGCCCGGGCGCTCGAGGAGCAGAAGAAGATCCTCCAGCGTCTCCACGATCTCATGGGCCGGGTGATCTTCCCGGCCGTTCCCCCCAAGGAGGAGACGTAGATGCGTCGCGTCTTCCTGGAGAGCCCCTACTCGGGCAACGTCGAGGAGAACCTCGCCTATGCCCGGGAGTGCATGCACGACAGCATTGGTCGAGGGGAGGCTCCCTACGCCTCCCACCTCCTCTACACCCAACCCGGCGTGCTCGACGACGACAAGCCCGAGGAGCGCGCCCTGGGGATCGCCGCCGGCCAGGCGTTCCTCCCCGTCTGCGAGGCCTCCGTGGTCTACACCGACCTCGGGATCTCCGAGGGCATGAAGCTGGGGATGGCCGCGGCCCGGGAGCTCGGCATCCGGATCGAGTTTCGCTCCCTCTACGGCGACGTCTGCCGGGGATGCGGCTGCACCGACGACAACTGCATGGAATGCGTCGAACTCACCGGGGAGCCCTGCTACTGGATCTCCCCGGGACTCTGCTCGGCGTGCACGGACGAGCCCCCCTTCGACCTCTGCGAGTGCGATCCGCCTCCGCCGGACACCACGGCGGCCGACCCCATGACCCACCCCGAGGGCTGTCCCTACCGCGAGCTCGCGCTGCGCAACCGGCGGGTGGCAGCCCTCAGAAGGGAGGAGGAGGAAGCTGCATGACACACCTCGATCCCCGGCGCGCCCACAACATCGGCGCGTCCGAAGTCCCGGCGCTTTTTTCCGCTGCCTGGCTCGACGAAGGCGCCGCTCCCGATGACCTCGACCCCTTCGAGACAAGGTACGGCCTCTGGATGCGCAAGGCCGGCCGGCTCAAACCCCAAGAGGAGAGCGCCGCCACCCTTTCGGACCGGAAGTTCTGGGGCAACGTCCTCGAGGCGGCGATCGCTCACGGCGTGGCGCAGCTCACCGGCTGGAAAGTGAAGCCCGGCGGCTTCGTTGAGCACCCTACCCTGCGCGGTATGTCTTCCACCACCGACTTCGAAGTGCAGGCCGGCGCCCATGACGCAGTTCTGGAAATCAAGAACGTGGACCGGCTCATGTTCCGGCGCTGGCCGGAGCGCGTCGAACCGGGTGTCTGGTGGTGGAAGAAGGGGGAATGGGTGGAAGCGGAGCGTCAGCCTCCGTTCCGGATCAAGCTCCAGGTGCAGGCGCAGATGGCCTGCACGGGCCTTCCCTCCGGGATCGCCGCGCCGCTCGTCGGTGGCAACGAGCTCCACCTCTACCGGATCGACCGACACCCCGGGGTGATCGCCAGGATCGAGCAGGAGGTCCAGGCGTTCTGGGAGTCGATCGACGCCGGCACGCCGCCAGATCCGAATTGGGAGCTGGATGCCGACACGGTGGCCGCCCTGCTCGGCCATGTCCGCCCGGGGTCCGTCGTCGACCTCCGTGGCAACTCCGAAGCCCTGGCCCTGGCCCTGGCCTACGACGACGCCCGCAAGCGGGAGAAGGGGGCGGAGAAGGAGAAGAAGGGGCTCGGCGCCCAGATCCGCCACCTGGTGGGCGATGCCGAGCGTGCGCTCTTCGACGGCGGCTACGCCCTCTGGTGTGGCGAAGTCGAGGAGACCTGGGTCGAAGGCTACAACCGTGCCCCTTACCGGGGCTTTCTGCTAACCCACTCAGCGAAGAGGAAATAGGAACATGACCGAACCGATCACCGCCCCCGCTCCGAACGCCGATGCACCGCCGGCCGCCCCGCCTGCAGCCCTGGCGCCTCGTCCGGCGAAGGAAGTCCGCGTCGTCGTCTCCGACACCCAGATCCTCGACACAGGCATGTTCGAACAGATGCAACGCATCGCTCTGTCGATGTCCGAGGCGTCGATTCTCCCGGACCACCTGGTCGCTCATCCTTGGTGGGACCCGAAGAACAAGATGTCGCCGGCCGAGCGGATGCAGACCCGCGACAAGCTCGGCGCCGACGAGTTCCGCGCCGGCATGGCCGAGGCGAAGAAGCGCACGATCGCCAACTGCTTCCTCGTTGTGGAGCAGTCAGTCCGCTGGGGGATGTCTCCCTTCGCGGTGGCGCCTGAGACCTACGTGGTCGGCGGCAAGCTGGCCTTCCAGGGGAAGCTGGTTCTGGCCGTCGTCAACGAGCTCGCCGGCCTCGAGAAGCGCCTGGATTTCGAGTGGAGCGGTGAGGGGAAGACCCGCCAGATCACCATCCGCGGTCGATTCAAGGGAGACCCGGTGGAGCGAGTGGACACGATCGTCTGGGACAAGGTGAAGACCGACAACAAGATGTGGGCGGCCGATCCGGACCAGAAGCTCCTCTACACCGGGGTCCTCCATTGGGCGCGCCGCTGGTGTCCGGAGGTCGTGCTCGGCGTGAAGACCATCGAGGACCTCGAGCGGATTGTCGAAGACGAAGCGCGAGCGCTCCCCCGTATCCCCTCGACCCTTGACGCCTTCGCTGGCGGCGCTCAGGCGTCGGCCGCCCTCTCTTCCGCACCCATCGATGTATCAGCTCTCCCTGACGACATGCGAGCGGCCGACAGCGGCATCCCCGAGCCTCGGGGTGAAGAAGCAGGCCCTGTGGTCGACGTTACGGCTGCTGCCGCGGCGGCCGAAAGCTCCGGCCAGCAGGAAGCTGGTGGTGGCCCGCGGCCGAAGCTGACCGAGGAGAACATCGCGAAGCTCCGGGCCCTGATGAAGAACAGCCCTCCCGTCCAGGAGGAGGCGGTCGTCGCCAAGCTCGGCGCGCCGCTCGCCGACTTCGAGGGGGAACCGGGCGAGGCACAGAACGGCCTCTACACCCGGGCGCTCACGGCCATCCGGGACCTCAAGGGGAAGAAGGAGTAGACCCCAACCAGGTCCTTTTTGTTGAGACGGGGTCCTGGCGTAGGCGTGCCGTCGCCGGCCAGGGCCCCACCCTGCGATGAATTTTCCCCGCCGCTACACGGGGGAGGCCGATGGCGCAAGAAGACGAGGCAGAGGTAGGCGTATCGCCCGAAATCACGAAGGAGGACCTCCGACGATGGAAGGAGGAGGTCGTCTACATCCTGGACCGGAACCGCTGGGAGGAGATCGTGGATCTGGTGGTGAAGCTCCAGGGCGACGACGTCGGCTTCAAGACGAAGCCGGGGCCGGCGTTCCAGTGGTACCCGGGGCAGTGGATGAAGGACGACATGGTCCTCCTGATGAGCCACACCGCCCGCGGGCTCCACTTCCACTTGATCCAACTCGCCTGGGGTATGCTGCCGCCTTGCAGCGTCCCTGCGCAGGATCTGAAGCTCCGCGGCTGGTGCGGTCACCCCGCGGACTGGCCGGACCTCTGGGAGCAGATCCAGACCGGCTGGCGCGAACGCGGGGAGAGGTGGTGGCAGATCGGCCTCTGCCGCACCTACCTCCTCCAGATCAAGGTCCGGATCGAGCGGATGCTAGCCGCGCGGGCTCTATGGGAAAAAAAGCGGAATGCACCGCCTAAGCCTCGTGCTGTCCGAGGGTTAAGCAAAAGCACGACCTCACCCATGCAATTGCATACAAAAAGGGATGCACTTCAGCTTCAAGCTTCAGCTTCGGCTGCAGCTTCAGCTTCGTCTTCATCTTCTCCTGACAGACGTGTATCCCACCCTCTACGGCAGATAGCAGCGGCAGCAGCAGAGCAGGGGTCCGGGGATGAGCCGCCGGCCGCCGCCGCCGCTCGTCGAGGGTTGATCTGGGTCGCAGATCTCGAAGCCGCCTTCCGGGAAGCCACGGGCGTGAGCCGGGTCCTCACGTTCCTGGAGCGGGAGACCGTCATCGGCTGGCTGACGCAGGGAGTCCCCGTCGAGGTGCTGTCCTCGAAGATCTGGGAAGTCGCCTCGCGCCAGGCCGCAAAGAACGAACCGGTCCGCTCGTTCCGCTACCTGCTCGACCCCCTCGGCGATGCCGTCCAGTCGTGGCGGGAAGGCCGTGTCGCCCAGGGCTACGGGGACGAGGATCTCGAGGAGTGGCGCAAGATCACTCTCGCCCGTCTCGACACCGGCTGGATGGCGAAGGGGATGGTCCTCGGCAACGGAAAGCAGGTCGGGCCCCTGCCCGGGAGTATGCTATCCACTGCTCGTCAACGGATCTTGAAGGCTCGCTCGGTCGCAGAGATCGAAGCCGTCGCCCAGGTGCTGGCCCGGGCGGCCAACCAACAACCGGGGGAAGAAACCGGCTCCGAAGGGGAGGCGTGGCTGTTCTCCGAGGACGAGGGTGATGGCTGATCGGCTTTGTTGCTCTGGTGTTTTCGCGGCGGCGTGCCGGCGAAGCACCTGGATTGACCCTGCGCTACCCGGAAAGGAGCCATGATGGGAGACGACTACGCAGCCCCCACCTACCGCTGGATGAACACCCCCGCCGGGGGTCCGCCGGTGGTGGTGAAGCCCGACTGGACATCGGGAGCCACCCCGAACCACTGCGAGCAGCAGCTCGCCGCCTGGGCAGGTCAGCACCTGCCCTCCGTCTCGGATCTCATCGTGCAGTGGTACGGCGACGTCAAGCTCGTCGGGGACCAGGCCAAGGGCGGGACGGACGAAGCCCTGTTCTCGAAGAGCCACTGGGGGCACTTCGGCGCCGCCCGGGGCCCACTCCTGTTCTTCGGCATGCGCGCCGGGGACCAGCGCGTGGTCCAAGCCCTCACGAAGAGCTGGCAGGGGAACCTCGTCGCTGCCCGGCTCCTCGCCCTACCTGACTGGAGTCTCGTCACCGGCCTCGGCGCGCGCTTCAGCGACGACAGCGACCAGCGAAAGCAGGTCACTACCACCTTCGCCTGGCTGGACCACGGGGCCGAGCCGGCGCTCGCGAAGCGGCCGATCCGCCTGCCCAAGATGATCGAGACCTCGCCCGACTGGCTGGGGCTCTACGCCCTGATGCAGATCGAGACGGCCTGGAAGCGGGGGGAGACCTGGGCGAAGGCCTGGCCGACGATCCTGAGCGAGATCCGCAGCGGCACGGCCGGCGATCTCCTCCCCCTCAAGAACCAGCTCGTGCTCGAGCGGGGCCCCAAGGGGCACGTCGCCCACTTCGAGACGGTCGACAAGATGGGTCAGCCGAGCCCGTGGGTCTGCGCCGATTATGCCAGCGGGGTGGTGACCTACGGCCTCCCCGAGGGCGTGGCGCCTCCCAACGCGAAGCAGCAGATCACCACCGCCTACGGCACGCCGCCGGCGTGCCCCGGCGGGCCCGGTCGGATTACCCGCTGGCCCAAGGCTGGAGGGCGATGACGATGGTACGGCTCGCCGAGGTCCTCTTCGCCTGGTTCTGCGCCGACTTCCTGGGGCTGGTCTGGCACGTCGTCTTCGACAAGATCAAGGGCGGGGATGGAAGCCTGATCAGGCGGATCGCGCGGGACTTTCAGGAGCACCACCGCAACCCGGGGAAGTTCCTGACGCCTACCAACTTACTGGCTCCCTGGCTCGCTGGTGGGCCGATTCTCCTGGGCGGCCTCCTCCTGCGCTCGCCCTTCCTGGTGACCCTGGGGCTCGGGATCGGACTTACTCAGGTCTCCCACGCCCTCTCCCATCGCCCGGTGCTCATCTTCAGGCCGCTCCAGATGGCGCGCATTTTCCTGACGCCGCAGCGGCATGCTATGCACCACGACGGCGCCTTCGACCACAACTTCGCGGTCCTCTGCGGGTGGTCGGAATGGCTCTGGCGCCTCCTCACTCCAGCGGCGCGCTACGGGAAGGTGTTTCCGGTCTTGGCCGCCTTCTTCACCCTCGCCGCGGTGGCCGGTGCTCAGGATGGGAACGTCGGATGTCCGCCGGGGAAGACCCCCCTCTGTCTCTGCGCCTGCGTCACACCCAACCCTCGCACCTGCGAGACGTTGCCGGCGCAGATGCCGGCCACGGTCACCATCCGCACGCACCTCACCACCTACTTCTTCACCGCGCCCGCGGTCCCCGACGCCGTCAAGACGCTGGTGAGCGGTGCTCTGGTCTGGGAGGACAAAGCGCTCGACGAGGCCTTCGCCACCGCGGTGATCGCTGCGCGCTGTGCTTCAGGGGAGGCGCCCGGCCCTTCGAACCCGGCCGCCGTCCCCGCGGACCAGGTGAAGGCATGGGTACTATCGGTGATGGGCGGCCTGTCGCCGGCGCAGCGGGCCCTGCGCCCCCTAATCGAGGCGGCGCCGGCGCCGGTGGTGCGCTACGCCTACCTGCGAGCTGTGGAGGTGAAGCGGGGGCTTGACTATGGAGCCCTGGGGAACTGATCCAGCGACTCCGACAGAGGTAGAGTTTCCAGCCGCGGGTTGAGGAGCCCGCGGTCCACCAGCATGAAGCCGCCCCCGGCAGCCGGCCGGGTCCCCGTCGGGGCGGCGATCTTCCAACGGGCCCGGCAGGAAGGAACCCGAAGCTATGGATCTGAACGAGCGCATCGTCGTGTTCGACGTCGAGACAGGAGGCCTCGACCCCAATCGCCACCCCGTGATCCAGTTCGCGGCCATCGCTTGCGACGGGCTCTGGGGGGAGGTCGAGTCGATGGAGCTCAAGATCAAGTTCGACCCCAAGACCGCCGATCCCAAGGCGCTCGAGGTGAACCACTACAACCCCGAGGTGTGGGCGACCGAGGCTGTCGCTGAGAGCCGGGCCCTGGACTGGATCGCGCAGTTCTTCCGCCGGCATGCGACCGTCTCCAAGATCTCGGCCCAGAAGAAGCCCTACACCGTGGCGCGCATCTGCGCCCACAACGCCCCCTTCGACAGCGGCTTCCTGGCGGCCTGGTTCAAGCGTGCCGGGGTCTTCTGTCCAGCGGCGTGTTTCGAGCCGCTCTGCACCCTGAACCTGGCGCGCTGGTTGACCCTCGGCGCCCCCAACCCGCCCGCCAACCACAAGCTCGGGACGCTCTGCGAGTGGCTGGGCATCGACCTCCCGGCCGAGGAGGCGCACGACGCGCTGGCCGACGTCCGCGCCACGGTGCAGCTCGCCCGGATGCTGACCGCGGCGCTCGGTCTGGCCGGCGGGGGGAGGGACTGACCCATGGCGCCGATCGAGCTCACCTGGAAGGTCCGGACCCTGGACGACGTCCGCGCGCTCGTCCCCTCGAAGCAGCCGAAGCGGGTCTACTACGCAGCGCGCACCTGCTGGTGGACCGTCGACGCCGGCGATCTCTACCGCATGGCCGAGGTCCTGCCGCCTCCCCCTGCCGGATCTCAGGCGGCGGCAGCCCTGGCGACGATCCGGAAGAGCCAGAGCAGCGCTCCTTCCTTGCCTTGCGACCCTCGCGGTTCCGTGCTGATGATGACCGACGACGTCGAGGGCTTCCTGCAGGCGGCGATCGCCGCGGCGCCCTCGGGGGTCTACGGCGCCTATGGCCTGGCCGCCTTCATGGCCGCCTATCACGGCAACGTCTCGATCGAGGGCAAACCGACCTCGCTCGCGAGCTGGGAGGAATACAACGAGCTGCTCGCCAACGCCGGCGAGCCGTTCCCTGAGACGGGGCCGGTGATCCTCCTGGGCGAGCCCAAGGCGCCGCCGCTCGCCACCGAGACCATCGTCTGGCGGGACCCCGAGGCCGATCCGCCGCCCGATGAAACCCCGCCCGGCACCGTGCTCTTCGGCTGGCTCGCCTGCGGCCCGGGGCAGAAGGAGTTCTGGTCACCGCTCCGGCGCCGGGCCCGACGCTGGCTCCTCCTCGAGGACCGCGAGTTGCCGGACCACGTCGTGGTGGTGGCGTGGGCCAGCCCGCCGGCCGGGCCCGGCGGCAAAGGGATCTACGATCGGAGGCCCGCATGAGCCGGCCGGTGGAGATCCCTCGGACCACTGGACAGGTCCAGATCGAGCTTGATTGTGAGGCGTGCGGGCGTGCGGTGCCGGTGATCATCCTGATCGACCGGCCCTTGGGCTCCCCGCTGACGTGGAGTGGGGTGATGTGCCGATGTGGGGCAAGCCAGACGATCGAGCTGATGTCCGAGCCGGAAGAGCTGAACAAAATCCCGCCGATGGTGTCCTCCGGTTCTGATGAGCGCGGTGAAGACGAGGAGCCGGTCGTCGACGGTGCCGTCGTCATCGAGAAGCACCGGATCGACCCCCAGGGCGGAGAGCGCGCCAGGTCCATCTATGCCTGCGGGCCCCTCCGCTCCACGGTCGAGGAGGCCCGGTTCGACGCCTTGCTCTTCAGCCCGGCGGCCACCGACCAGGAACTGGCCGTGGCGCTCAAGGCCGCGATCGTGCTCGCGGCCAACACGCACACCCAGGCGGCTCCCCGGCAGCTCACCAGCCTCGACTCGACAGCCGAGGCTGTCACCGCTGCGCTCCTCCAGCGCTTTCAGATCAAACCGCGAGGTGCGAAGGCCTCCCGGTTCGACGTCGACGTGGCCAAACTCCCCGAGGAGGACCTGCACCTGCTCTACGCCGAGGTCGTCGGCTATCTGGGGGCGGAGAGCGGATTCGTGGACATCGTGGAAGGCGATGCACCGCCGCGGCGGGTGCCTGTAAACGAGGCGCTTCGACTCGCGAACGAAGCGGTCAGGCAACGGGTGCAGGCTTACGAGGAACGCATCACCGCCCTGGAGGAGGAGAACCGGCGGCTGCGAGGGGAGGCCTCCGATGCAAGCTGACCACCCCACCCTCAAGGGCGCTGCCCGCGTCGTACTCGAAGGACGCCGCGCCACGAAGACCTCGGCGCCGCCGGCGAAGTCCCCCACCGCCACGGCCAAGCGCAAGCGGAAGCGGGAGCTGGAGAAGCAGGGCAGGAAGGCGGCCCGGCGATGATCGGCATCGAGATCACAACCGGCCTGTCTCCGGTCGAGGTGGAAGCGGGAGAGGTCGACCACTACAACGACATCCTCCTCCAGGAGAGCGAGGGCGGGCCAGCGATCCGACGCGCGTTGATTACCGGCAGTCGAGAGCGGTGCGTTGCCGCGGCCGAGGTCTACGTCCGCCGGCTCGACCTCTGGGCGAAGGTAGCCATCCCGCCGCATATCCCCAGCGAGCTCCTTCAGATCCGAGACCTGCGCGTCGTGCGCGTCGGTGGCTTCACGGTGCGCGGCCGGGTGACGATCGACGACCGTGGGCCGCGGGTTGAAGTCGACGGCGCTGTGGTGCCGATCGTCTCGGTCAACGTGAAGCTGGAGCAACACGCCCTCGTCGAGGCGGACCTGGTGATAGAGGACCCATCTCTTGTTCCCGAAGCATGGCCCGAGGATCTGATCCGCCGGCTGCTTACCTCCGCCGGCTGGGAGTTGGCTGAAGGTGAGCAGCAGCTCGCGGGAGGTGCGTGATGGCCCTGGGCACTCTGAGCCCCGTGCTCCTCGAGGAGAGCCTGCGCACCTGGTGGAAGCGCTTCGAGGTCCCCGTCTTCTACGAGGAAGACGGCTCGGTCTCGGTCGGCCGCGGCGATGCCGCCGCGGAGGCCTGGCGCCAGTTCGAGCAGCAGCAGAAGATGCAAGTCTTCCGGGCTTGGGACCTGGCCAGCGAGGACAGGACCGGGATGCTGGTGGGGGTGCGGCGCCGGCAGCCCGACGACGTCCTGATCCCCCTCAAGCACCCACCGAGGGATACCGGCGAGCTGCGCAGCGGGCCGCCGGACATCCGGATCTTCAGAACCTTCCGCATCCCGGACCCTCCGCCGCCGCGGATTGATCCGACCCTCGCCTTCCTCCTCGACGAGAGCTTCGACGACCCGCCGGCGCGCCGCATCCCTCCGGACGGCGTGCCCTGCCGGCACCCGGGCTGCCTCTCCCACATCTCCCACCCCTGCGAGGGGTGTGGTCGCATCGGCGGCAGGAGTGCGCCATGAAGCCTCGCCGCCACTTCGCCCCCGGCTACACCGCGACCCCCGAGCGGCTCGCCCTCGAAGAACGCCGCATCCGGGAAGCCTGGGCGCCGCCGAGCACGACCCCTGAACTCGACGTCCACGGCATGGATCGCGAGCGAGCCGTCCAGGAGCTCGACCTCTGGTTGACGCGCCGGGATGGAGCCGCCTTCGTGGTCGACCTCGCCCCGCCAGATGCCCGGGAGATCCCCGGCTGATGGCAGGCAAGCCGGTGGACCTCACCCTCACCACCACTTGGCAGGTGATCGACCAGCTCGACCGCCTGGTCCGGACCGGGCTCTATGGCGCCACCCGGGAAGCCGCGGCCGAGGAGTTGATCCGCGGGCGGCTCCGGGCGATTTTCCCCCCTGCGACCATCCCGCCGCCGGCGGCCGAGCTGCCGCCCCTGGGTGATATTGCCCTGGAGAATCCGGCCCTCATCCGAGGTCGGAAATTTACAAAGACCCCCCGGAAGGGGGAAGGAGTGCAGAGCGCATGAGCCTACTTCAGCGAGTGCAGGTCCTTGAGAAGCGTCTGGAGGAGATGGATTCCTGGCACAACGACCGGGCCAACAAGGCGGCCGAGCGCCTGTCCGTCCTCGAGGAGGTGGTGGGGTTGGGCGGCGGCAAGGCGGTGGCGGGGATGACGGCACCGGGAGGGTCCATGCCTGTCCACAACGAGCTCACCGTCGGCAACTACGCCGCGGCCGAACTGCGCGCCGGCGGCGACGTTGAGGGAGCCCTCGCGCGCATCGAGCGTGGTCAGGAGCGGCTCGTCGGCATCCTCGAGCGGGTCTTCGTGCCCCAGACCGGAGCCGGCCCCGAAGCCCAGAAGAGCTCCGAGCCCCAGAAGACGGCGCCGGCCCCCCGCCGGAGGAAGCGCTGATCATGCACGCCCACTGGCAGAACCTTACCCGCGCCGATGGGCACGGCGCCTTCCCCTGGAACGGGCGGGCCTGGTGGCACCTGCAGCGCCACGTCCTCCGCATCGAGTGGGGTCTCCTCTCCAACCGCTGGGCGGTGGCCCTGGGAGCTCGATCCCAACGAGAACGAGGTCACCGCCTCCTTCTGCATCGGCCTCTTCAGCCTCTACCTCGGCGTGAGCGGGATGGGGTCCCTGCTGAAGAAGCTCCTGCCGGCGCGGGAGTCCCGCTACACCCCGGGACTCTTCCTCCTCGAGGGCCGGGAGATCTCGTTGCGCTTCTTCGACGGCGGGCCCTGGTGGCTCCTCTGGATGGACCCCGACGAGCATCGCAGTACCGACCCCCGGTGGCGCCGCGGCCATCTCGACCTCCGCAACGTCCTGCTCGGCCGGATGGACTACAAGCGGACCGAGCTCGGGCCCCCGGAAGAGGCCGCGGTCTGGATGCCGGAGGGGCCCTACACCGCGCTGTTCACTCCCTACGAGGCGGTGCGGGCCCGGCGCCGCTGGCCGCGATGGCCGTTCCGCTCGATCGAGCGTGGCTGGGACGTCAAGATCGAGAAGGGCATCCCGACCGAGAGCGACGACGGGATCTATGGGCTGGGGGTTCCTGGCGCCTCGCTCCATGAGGCCGCGGCCAACGTTCGGGAGCAGGTCCTCGACTCTCGCCGCCGCGATAGCGGGTCGAGGGACTGGCGTCCGCGGGAGACCGCCCGCGCATGAGCCGCCAGGGAGCAGCTCCCCACCACCAGCAGCAGCGTCCCGAACCCCGAGGAGGAGGCCGGCGCCGGCGTGACGGCGATCGCTGTGGCTCCCGGCAGGTGCCTCCCCGCCCGCACCGCACCTGCCCGATGTGCAACCGGCCGGACTGCAACCGCGAGCACACGACGCGGTAGATGGCCGACGACGATCCTCCAGCCCATCTCTGGCCCGAGCCCGCTCCTCGTTGCTACGACGAGCGGTGCTCGCGCCGGGGGAAGGCCATGGCGCGCGCTGTAGCGCCTGGCTCCTGGGTGTGCATGGGCTACCTCGGCCGCCTCCCTCGCCGGCGGGAGGAGGCTGTTCCCCCGGGCTGCTGGGCCACCTGCAGGATCTCCCGGCCGTAGACACTCCGTCTTTCTCGGTTGACGGCCCTCTCCCGAGGTGCCGTACCATCTCCTCATAAGTAAGCTGTAGAAGACTCTTAAGGAGATCTCATGAAAGCGAAGCTCCGCCTCGTCGGCGTAGAGCTCCCTCGCGCTCTGGTGAGCCGGGAGCCCTACATCTCCACGATCGCGCTGACCGGCAAGACCGGCGGTTCGATTCCCCTGTCGCTGGTCCCCGCCTATCCCAAACCGGAGACCCCCGCTGTGCCTGGCGCGGCCGAGGGCGAAACCGCCCCAAATCCGCCCGCCCTGCAGGGCGAAACCGCCCAGATCGAGGGCGCAACCACGATCCTCACAGAGCCGGCCGCCGGCATCCGCCGCGGTAACCCGCTGGTCCTGGACCTCGTGCTGTTCGAGGGGGACCCCGGCCCCTGGCTCTTCTGCCGTGGCGTGGTGATGGAGAGCGACCAGGGGGAGCGCAAGGCGGGCCAGCGGCTCGATGAGGCCCGCCACGCGGTGGACGCCACCGGCCTCGGCCAGGCGCTGGTCAGCGGGATCTCCCAGGCCACGGGCGTGGCCGGCGCTCTCCTCGAAGAGGCGACCGGCGTCATCCTCAATCTGCTCAAGGCGAACGGCGACGACACCCTCGCCCACTTCGAGATCCGGATCATCGGCGCCGACGACTTCCGGGCCCGCGCCGGGGAGTTCAAGGTGGAGACCCCCACCTGCACCGTCACCTTCCACCTCGAGGTGGAGGGCCTGCCCGAGGTGGTGGCCACTCCGGTCCTGGCAGCCACCACCGTGGCCCCGGCGGCCAACGTCGTGGTCGACGAGGCCACCCCCGAGGGAACTCCGACCGGCCGCATGAGCCTCGACGGCGTGGTGGCCAAGCTGGCTCCGGCCCCCGAGGGCGCCACCGCCCAGGTCATCGACTCCGGCGAGCCGGTTCCCGCGACCGGCGCCATCGTCTCCCCCGCACCCGAGCAGACCGCCAGCGTGCAGCCGGCGACGACCACCACCACCGAGAAGCCGGTCCGCCGGCGCGATTCCCGAGACGCGGAGTAGACCACCATGGGAAGCAAGAAAAAGCAGCCGCTTCGCCGGTTCCGGTTGAAGAAGGATCTGATCCTCGCCGGCGACGTCTTCACCGCCTCCAGCCTGTCGGCGCGGACCTTCGGGAGCCCCGTCGTCGAGCTCACCCTGGACTTCGGATCGCGCGACTACGCCGCCAGCATGGTGATCGATCTGGAGACCGTGCTCGCCCTGCCGGAGTGGTTCGAGGAGATCCCCGCCGGCGCCGCCGAGCCCAAGCCCGCGGGCAAGGTCTTCCCCGACGTCGTCGCTATGTGCCAGCGGCTCCTGGCGGATGCCCGCCTGGGCAAGCTGCGCAACCTCGCTGCGGTCGGTCTCGGCCTCCGCGGTTGCGTCACCGAGTGCCATACAGGCGTCGACCGCGGCGTCTACGCCACCGTCGGCGCGCTCGACGCGCTCAAGACCGACATCAAGCTCCGCCACATCCAGGGGCTGCGCACGGGCGAGGGGCCCGAGGAGTAGAAGCCGTGTCCGACCGCATCGTCTCCACGTTCCAGAAGGATGCTCGCCGCCGCGGCGCCCCGCGGCGCTTTCGCTTGAAGGTGCCGCTCGCCGCCAACGGCGACGTCATCCTCGAGGAGCGTGGCACCTCCTCCATCCGGTTCTTCGGCCCGACGGTGGAGCTCCAGGTTCCGATCTCCGAGGACCAGGTCCTCTATCTCCTCGCGGATCTCGACGACGTCCTCAGCAACCCCGAGGCCTTCGAGGAGGTGGACGAGGACGGCTCGCCCGTGCCGGTGAGGACCTCGCGTTGAAAACGCCGGCGGTCTCCACGCTGGTGCTGGAGGTCCTGGTCGTGGTCGACATGCAGGTCGCCTACTCGGCCGCGCTCGACCCCGCCTTGATCTCCAGCATCGAAGAGGAGGCCGCCGCGGTGGTGGCGCGCGGCGGCCGGGTGCTGGCGGTCTGCTACGACGGCAGCGGCGAGATCTCGGCCAAGCTGCCGGCCGACACCTCGATCATCTGGAAGAATCGGGACGCCGGCGACGGCGAGATCTACGCCTGGCTGTTGGGGGCCGATCTCATTCAGGAGGGCCTGATCGCCCGCTTCTGCGGTGTCAACCTCTGCGCCTGCGTCCTGGCCTGCGCCACGGGCACAGCGCAGCGCCTCCGGGAGCGCACCTCCCCGGTACTCAACGCGGTGGAGGTGGTGCTGCACCTCTGCGGCGATCAATCTCCCTGCCGTATCCGCTTCGCCCCCTGATCCCTGCTGCAGGGGACCACCATGACGGCGCACATCGACATGGAGCTGGGCACTCCCCTCCCGGTCGACCCGGTTCTCGAGGAGAAGCTGGTCGCCCTGCTCGGCGCCATGCGCAGCGGCCAGCTCCTCGCCGTCTCCATCGTGGTGGTGCACCGCGGCGGCGTGGTCGACGCCTTCACCTCGGGGCGCGTCGTCGAGTCGATTCACCGAGAGGCCGGTCATGCTGCAATCCTCCGTCCCTGAGAAGCTGGCCCAGGTCACTGCCGAGGCCTGGGAGGGCGGTGGGTTCCTCGGCCAAGCCTATGGGCCCATCATCGAAGCGCTGGAGGAGTGGGAGCTCCCCGTCATCCACCACGCCGGCGCCTCGGCCGGGGCGATCACCGCGATGCTGCGGGCGATCGGCGCGCCGGCGGCGCACGTGCGCCAGATCCAGGAGGCCACCCCCTGGGCGGAGTTCGCCGCCTACCACCCGCCGGCGGTCTTGCGCCTCGCATTCAGCGGCGGCTGGCACTCGATCGACTTCGCCCGGCGTTGGATCGTCGAGCGTCTCCTCGAGGCGGGATTCCCCGAGGACCTGACCTTCCACGGGCTGCACCGCCGGACCGGCCACCACCTCTACGTCGCCGCCACCCGCTACCTGCGCCGCGGCGCCGCGGCCGACGCTCAGCCCCACGTCTTCTCCACCGAGGACACGCCCGAGGTGCCGGTGGCGGATGCGGTGCTCGCGAGCATGGCCGTGCCGTTGTTCTGGCCCCCTGTCCAGGTCGACGGCTGGTGGCATTGCGACGGCGGCGTGGCCATGAACCACCCGCTCTCGATCTTCTCCGGCCTGCCCTGCGACCAGGTCCTCGGCGTGCGCCTGGACTCCCACCGGGAGATCGAAGACGCCGGCGGAGACGTCGCGGTTCGCCCGCTACGTCCGCGGCTGCCGGAGATCCTGGTGGCCAACGCCACGATGTTGCGGGCGGTCGCCAACCAGGCCTTCGTCCCGAAGGAGCTCTGGCAGCGCATCATCCGGATCGACGTCGGCGATGAGAGCGCCCTCGACTTCCGGGCCCGGCCGGAGCGGATCGATCGTCTCCGCGCCGCGGGGGCGGCGGCGCTGTCATCGTGGGTCTCGACCCCATAGGGGCCTTCCCCCTCCTGCCCTGGCCCTGCTACGCTTCCCCGGTCCCGCCCCGTCGGCCCCGAACCCGTCCCCTGGAAGGAGGAGAAGCGATGTTCCGCGACCTGCTGATCCGTATCCTCGGAGCTCTATTCCCCATCCTCAGCCGGATCGAATCGAAGCTCGACCGGGCTCTATCCAACCAGCAGAAGGAGGAGTCAATCATGGCCACCGCGCAGGAAACGCTCGACCGGATCGTCCAGGAAGACCAGGAGACCCACCAGAAGCTCGACGGGCTGCTCGGCACCGTCCAGGAGGCGGTCCAGGACTTCGGCACCTGGCCCGACAAGATCAAGGCCGCCGTCGCCGAAGCGCTCGCCAACAACCCCGGGATCGACCTCTCCCCGCTCTCCGCCGTTGCCGACGATATGGACGCCGGCCAGGCGAAGATGGCCGCCGCGCAGCAGGCTCTCCAGGCCGCGATGGACGCGAACAAGCCGCAGACCGTTCCCTCCACCCCTTCCACCGGCGGCGAGCAGACCTCCCCGTCCGACCCGCAGGACGCCTCGCAGGCCGCCCCCGCCGGCGCCAACGGCGAGTAGAAGCTCCCCCTCCTCCACCGCGGGCCGGTCTTGCGGCCGGCCCGCCGTGCTACTCTTTTTCCTGTAGCAGTAACAACGTCACCATGCAGGAGCCGGACGTCACCGGCCGCGGTCGCCCTCCTTGCGCCGACGGCAACGTCCTCGACGACGAGCCCCATCACGCGCAATCCTGCACAATTCGGCGCAATTTGGCGCATTTATGAGCCGCAGCCACGGAGATCCCGCTGACCTGGTGCCGGTCCCCGCCGGCGCTCTCCACCTCGTCCTCAAGTTGCGCGTCACCGAGGGCCAGCGCCGCGCTCTCGCCGCCCGCCTGGAGCTCGGCCGCAAGATGGCCGGCCCGCGGGACTGCAAGATCGCCCTGGAGGGGGTGCTCGAGCGCTACCTCGAGCAACTCGACCGGGAGGCCTTCGAGGGTGACCTCCTGGACGCTGTTCGCCGCCTGGAAGATGGCGGCTGATGCAGTCGGACGAGGCCGCTGGCCGCACCGGGGCCGAAGCCGGTGATCGCCACCGCCTCACCGGCGACACCCGCCAACGGATCTTCGCGATCGAGCCGGCGCTGGAAAAAACCCGCGACGGGAAGCGGTGGTGCTGGTACGTTGAGCCCGCCGATCTCATGTTCACCACCTGGTCGCCGATCTGCGACCGCTGCCACCGGCACGTCCACTGGGCGGGCCCGCCGACGCGGGTTCTCCAGGACAAGGGCCCCACGCTCTACGTCTATCGGGTCTCGTGCTCCTGCCCGGCGGGCGACGCCACCTGCACCTGGTCGGATGAGATCGTGACCGACTGGCCCCTGCGGATCTACGCGAAGCCGCCGGACGAGTAGTACCATCACCTCCGGCAGCACCCCCTTTGAAGGAGCGACGATGGCCGACCCCGAAGTCGTGGACGACCCGGGCGCAAGCGCACCCGATCTGGTCCACCTGGAAGCTCAATCCCTGCCGGAAGATCGCGCTGCCGTGGACGAGACGGCGGGCCCGCTCTACATTCCGCCCACCCGGATGTGGGAGGTCTCCGAGCTCCGGGAGGCCGACTACAACCCCCACTTCATGACCGACGAGCAGCTCGGCCAGCTCGACACCAGCCTCTCCGAGTTCGGCCTGGTCGAGGACCTGGTGGTGAATACCCACCCCGATCGCCACGGCGTGGTCGTCGGTGGCCACAAGCGGCTGCGCCTGGCAAAGGCCAAAGGGCAGCGCCGGCTCCCCGGCAAGTGCGTCTTTCTCACGCTCGAGCGGGAACGGGAGCTCAATGCTCGGCTCAACGCCAACCACGGCCAGTTCGACCACCGGCTCATGGCCGAGGGCGGCTACACCCGAGAGGAGCTGATCGCCTGGGGCTTCCCCCAGCAGGATCTCCAAGCCTTCGACGAGGCCGCGGCGGAGATGGAGCGCGCCATTCACGAGGCCCGCGGCTGGGCCGGACCCGATCCGGACGAGGTCGAGATCCCCGAGCCCCCGGAGGTGCCTAAGAGCGAGCCCGGGATGATCTACCAGCTCGGCCGCCACCGGCTCCTGGTCGGCGACTGCCGGGACACCGAGGCCATGCTCCGGTTGCTCGCCGGCCACGACGTCGCCCTCCTCCTCACCGACCCGCCCTACAACGTGGCCTACCACGGGCGGACCGAGGAAGAGATGACGATCGAAAACGACGACATGACGCCGGAGGAATACATCGCCTTCCTTCGCGAGTGCTTCGTCTCGATCGACCCCTTCCTCTCCCCGGGAACCCCCATCTACATCTGGCACGCCAGCATGAAGGCGCGCGAGGTGCAGGCGGCGTTCGAGGCCGTCGACTGGTACCGGGCCCAGCAGCTCATCTGGGTGAAGCACCGGTTCGTCTTGGGCCGCAGCGATTACCACTGGGCCCACGAGCCCTGCTTCTACGGCTGGAAGAAGGGGGCCGCCCACCGCTGGTATGGGGGGCGGGACAAGCGGACTGTCCTCGAGCACCCCGCGCCGGCGGCCAACCGGGACCATCCCACCATGAAGCCGGTGGCGCTCTTCCGGGACCTCCTCGAGAATTCCACCCGGCCGGAGGAGGTGGCGGTCGATCTCTTCGGCGGGTCCGGGACGCTGGTGCTTGCCTGCGAACAGACCTCGCGCACCGCCCTCGTCATCGAGAAGGACCCCCGCTATGCCGACGTCATCCGCCGGCGCTGGTTTGAGCTCACCCACCCCGGGGAGCCGGGCCCCTGGGAAGACGAAACGCCTGCTCTTGCTGCTGGGGGTTGATTTCTAGATACGTTCGTATAGTGTCGTCCTCACAACCGGAGGCCTGCTGGCCCCCAAGGCAAGAAAGGACGACCCCGATGGCTACGAAGAGCACCGCCAAGAAGCCCGCCTCCTCCCCCTCCACCACCGGCCGCACCAAGAAGCCTGCCGCCCCTGCGGCTCCCTATCCGATGCCGAAGCTTGAGAAGCGGCGCCGGGCGAAGGAGGCGGCGGCTGCCGCGGCGGCTGAGGCTGCCCAACCAGCCGAAGTGGCGGTTCCTGCCCAGGTCGAGATCGGCGGCGAGATCTACTACCGCATGCAGACCGGGCGCTGTGGCAACATGCTCGGTGGCCCACGGAACGGCGAGGCCACCTACGAGGTGGTGAACGATCGGGGCCAGGAGGCCTGGATCTTCGCCGACGGCACGCCGGTCGAGCCCCTGGCGACGGCCGAGCCTGCCCCTGAGCCCGCGTCGGCCCCGCAACTCGCCGAGGCTCCGGTTTCCGATCGCCGCGCCGAGTTGGAGGTCCTGATCCGCAAGATGCCGGAGGCGGCGGTCGAGATCCTGACCGGCCTCGGCTACCGGCTCCCCGCCGGCCAGAAGAGCGGGAAGCGCGGCGCGCTCTTCGGCCACCCGGTGCCGGCGGTCCTCCGGTTCCTGGGCATGAAGGGAGCCACGGTGACGCAGGCCACCTCCGCGCTGCAGGCGCTCGGCGCCACGACCGAAGAGCGCAAGGTCGAGCTGTACCTCAAGTGGGGACAGCGCTGGCAGCGGGCCATCGACGGCGGCACCCCGGCGCCGGACTACTGCACCCCCGCAGCCCTGACCTCCGAGCAGGAGACGGAGATCCTGCGGGCAGCCGGCCTGGCCTGAAAGTCAATTCAGGGGAACCCCTGAAACGGCAGGAGAGGAAGCGGGGAGAAGCCGATGTTTTTGGCCCTCCCCCGCTTGACTCTGTCTATACGTTCGTATAGAGTATGTCTATCGAACGGGGGCTACGGCCCCAACGCAACGAAAGGACAGACCACGATGACCACCCCCACCCCGAAGACGATCGCCACCATCACCGTCGACCAGCCGATGACCCTCGAGCGCCAGCATGAGTCGGCCGCTCAGTACTACAGCATCCGGGTCGAGCCCGGCGTCTACCCGGTCGAGCTCTGCAAGACCTTCTACGCGGGAAAGTGGATCTCCTACCTCTCCGCCCGGCTACGGCCGCAAGCGGTACGACTCGGAGATCGGCCAGCCTGGCGAGGTGATCCGCCGGCCCTACGGCTACCAGTTGGTAGAGGGCCAGGCCTTCGAGGGCGGCAGGATCACCATCCTCGATCAGCCTACGGTCGAC